>TARA_B110000116_G_scaffold75000_1_pt1 | contig 23359 bp, 20 predicted proteins | sample TARA_B110000116 | Tara Oceans TARA_B110000116 (sample SAMEA4397355) | marine metagenome | biome: Polar Biome; feature: [ZZZ] marine water layer (ENVO:01000295); material: water (ENVO:00002006), including particulate matter (ENVO:01000060) such as... | depth 199 m
TTGGATTGTGAAGACATGATAAAATTTGCAATCGACATTCCATTTAATGCTTGCTGAAATGAATAGCCTAGTTTATTCAAAGCTTTATCAATTGCTAAGTGAGAACCATCGATCTCACGACTATCTGAAATAGCAGATTGATCTAATATTTTGCGAATTATATTATAACCACCCATATGTTGTTCTATGTATTCAAAAAATATAAATGAACCATACCAGTGATAGCCACTTTCATCTAATGAACGATGAGGATAATTGAACCATTCCTCCATATATTGATAGCAATCGTTTATCTCATCATAAATTTCTTCTTCCATCCAAACTGCTGAAGATTCAAGAAGCCAAGGCTTTTCCCAACCATCGTAACCAAATTGTACAGCATGATAATATTCATGCGCTATAGTCACTTTGATATTCTTTAATTCTTCTAAAGGAAAATTCTTATAATTATTTCTCATGGCCATATAGCTTGTGAAAGCATTTAATTCTTTAAGAGTAACAGATTGCTCATTATCACCATTCCCTTGAGCAAATTCTTCAGGTTGAACATATCCATAGTATCGTGAAGAAAGATTTCTTATGTAAACATCATAATGCTCTGATCCACCTTTATCTCTTGTCGAAGAATAGTATCCATCACTTGGCGGGAGTAAATAACCCATTTGATTATGAATAATATTTGTAACAGTATTAAAAACAATTGCAACTGAATCAATGTAATCTGGGATATTATTTCCATTTATATCAGAATTATTAACTGCATGATATCCACTAGTCGTATAATGAAAACGAATCCTACCACTATCATAAGTTCTATCTAAGCCATCAGACTCAGACCGTTTGGTGCCGCTTCGAGAAACTATTGGTGAATTAAAATCAAATCCCCATTTCTCAAGCTCGTACTTTTTTTCTGAACTAAAATTCTTACCATTCTTAGCTATTTCAAGGAGATAAGGAGTGAGGTGGTGGCGTAAATCGTCTTTAAATGATGACGTATCAATAACTGTAAAGAAAGATTCACTTAATTCTTGACTGATTAATTTTGAAATTAATAAAGCGTATAAGGTAAAACGGCTCATTTCTCATCGTCTTTTGATTTATATTTTTTTTTATAGAAATAAAAACGTATAAAAAGAGACATCAAAAGAAGCCCCAAAACATAGAACCAAGCATAATAAGGGAGAAATTCTTTCATTTTTTATTCACAAAAATAAAGTTTTCATAAATGTAAGCGACTGCAATCATTCCTATTCCAATTGGTGTTTCCCAACCTTTTTGTTTTTCACCCGCAATTAAACCAGAACTAGTTAAGCCGATACCAGCAAAATAAAATACTTTCACCCACATTGGTTTGTTTCTGGATTTATATATAAGACTATTTTTGAGATCTGATTGATCTGACTCTAGAGAGGCAAGAATATCTGAAAGAGGAAACCTCAGAGCTGCCATAAGTTCAGGCTTAAGGTCACTAAAATAAAATTCATAATTTTCAACTGGAACTTTCATTCTGAATCCAATTTGAAGTGATTCACCAGCTTTTATTACTTCAACTTCTTTAATTGGGTTAGCTAGTTTTGTTAATTCTAGAAATGCGGTATCACCTTCAGCTTGATGAATAGTCATATAATACCATGACGTTGATTCATTAAACCAGCCAGTTACTTGAGAGGGTTTTAGTATCAAGTCTGAATGTATCTTAATTGATACGCCATTCATTTTTGATGAGATATCAATAGATGTTATTTTAGAAGTTTGGCTATAAATTGATATGAATGATAAAAAAAATGATATAATAAATCGCATAATAACTATGAATGTTTAGATTCCTGATAAGTTTTTATTCCACGTAACAACCCTGTTAATATTGCATCCATAACTGTATCTGAGCGAATATTATTTATCATCGCCAAAACTAGAATGGGGTAAACTTCTTTTGGTAATATTGGCTCTAACGCTTCAAAGGGATCTTCTTTATCTAGAATATCATCAATGGAAAGACCCGTATTTAATTTTGATTGTAAATCATCTTGAAGCTTATAGATGTACGCTTTAATCTCTTCATTTGAAAAAGATATTAGATCATTTGTGTGTGGAATATATTTTTTTGTCATGCTATACAAGAATTTAGGTGGAAACACCTATTCAATGAATGAAGATTTAGAGATTGTACTCCATTTATGTCTAAAGGTAATTTCTGATACCTATGAGAATACCTCGGAATACATTTCTCATTATAATTTTAGCATCTGTATTGAATGGATTGCTTTTTGCTCAAGTCAGAAATAGTGGAGCTATAGGCTCAGTGACTATTGATGGTAAAGTTTGGAATCAGGTTGCTCTGCGCCCAGTTATTCCCTTTGGTAAGTGGGGTGTAGCTCTTGACTTAGTTGTTTATTTTGATGCAAAAGGAAATATCCATTCAGACGAGTGGGACTTTTCTTCTTCAAATGCAATTAAAAATACCCTTATAGATAAGATTTATTATATCCGTTATGGCTTTCCAGGAGATCCACTTTATGGAAAAATAGGTGCTCTTGACGAGGTTGACCTTGGATATGGAATTCTTGTAGATGACTACTCTAACACAATGCTTTATCCTCAGGATAGGAAAATTGGATTCAATATAGAAAAAAATTCTAATTCTTACAAAATTGAAGCATTTGGCAATGATTTTAAAGAAAATATAGGGCTAGTGGGCGGGCGGATCAGTTCTCGTAAAATTTTGGGCTTACCCTTAGGTATTTCTATCGTTACTGATAGAAATCAATATTTAGGATTAAAAGATAGCGATGGAGATGGGCGGCCAAATATTGTTGACGATTTTCCAAATAATGATAGTTGGTGGATTGATACAGATGGAGATGGGCTTGATGATAACAACCCAAATGAATGGGATGTCGATGGTGATGGAATAACGGATACTCTCGATAGTCGTATTCCAGGCTATTCCGGAGAAATGGTTGCTCTTGACCCCAATATTTTTAGAAAAGTTTCGCCAATAAATCTTGATAATAATAAAGATGGCATATTAGCACTGGCTATTGACGTAGGATATCCACTTGTTTCTCAAGATAATTTTTCTATTTCACTTTATGCTCAAATGGCTAAAATGATTGGAAAGACTCTTGATCCTGGTACAAGCGAATCAAAATCTCTCGAGACAGGCTTGGTGCCATTTGGAATGTCTTCAAGATTTGGCCCTGCTAGATTTAATTTTGAATATCGAATGATGCCAGATGGTCGGTTCGAATTTAATTATTGGAATCGTCTTTATGAAATTGAACGCGTTGGATTTAAAAAAGGAGCAGATAATCAAATTATTTTAAAGACGAAAGAGTCGGGTTTAGGCCGCTATGGTTCACAAAAAGGATATTTTGCACGAATGTCTTTAAATTTAGCTTCTATGATAGAAGCAACGGCATCCTACCAAGATATGCTAGGAGAAATTTGGTCAGATTCAGATGGATTATTCATTGAAGGTAAAAACCAAACATTTTTAGCTTCTCTTCGTCTTAAAAAAGCAATAAGTAAGTTGCAATATGCTCGTGCATTTTATCAGCAAAGAAATGTTCCAAATCCTTTTAAATTCAATTATACTGAAAGTACAATTATTGGCTATCAATTAGGAATATCAATGGGGCAAGGACTAGTTTTAAATTACATATTTCGCCGTTCATTTAGAGATTTAAATGGCGATGGAAAAATTAGTGGAGAAAATGAAACGATTGATATTACTTCGATTGAAACATCCTTCTCGTTTTAAAAACAATGAAAAGTCAAGAAATACGAAATACGTTCTTAGAATTCTTTAAAAATAAAGATCATAAATTTGTTCGTAGTTCACCTGTTATTCCTATCGATGATCCAACTTTATTATTTACCAATGCTGGAATGAATCAATTCAAGCCAATTTTTCTTGATCAAAAGCGTCCTGATTCTATTCGTGCTGTCAACAGTCAAAAATGTATTCGTGTAAGTGGAAAGCATAATGATCTTGAGGAAGTTGGCGTGGATACATTCCACCATACTTTTTTTGAAATGTTGGGGAATTGGTCTTTTGGTGATTATTATAAAGAAGAGGCTATCCGTTGGGCATGGGAACTTTTTACTGAAGTTTGGGGCTTGGATAAAAATCGCTTATGGGCTACCGTATATCATGATGATAAGGAAGCTTTTGATCTGTGGCCTAAAGTAACAGATATTGACCCATCTAGAGTTTTAAAATGTGGTAAAAAAGATAATTTTTGGGAAATGGGCGAAACCGGTCCTTGTGGCCCCTGCTCTGAAATTCATTATTATATTGGAGATGATCTTTCACAACAAAGTCCAGATGGAGTAAATAAATCTAACCTTTATTGGGAATTATGGAATCTGGTTTTTATTCAAAATAATAGATTAGAAGATGGTAGCCTAGAGAATTTAGCTGCAAAGCATGTGGACACTGGTGCTGGTTTTGAAAGAATTGTCTCTGTTCTGCAGGGTACATATAATAATTATGCTACGGACCTCTTTAAACCTTTAATCCAAAAGACAGAGGAAATTACAGGCCAAGCATTCAAGAATAATCAAGTACCATTCCAAGTAATTGCTGATCATATTCGTATGCTTACTTTTTCAATTGCAGATGGAGGTTTGCCCGGTAATGATGGCAGAGGATATGTCCTTAGAAGAATACTCCGACGTGCAGCAAGGTTTGGACGGAATCTCCATCAAAGTGAGCCATTTATACATGAACTAGTTGATACACTGGGCAGTATTATGGGTGAAACTTTTCCTGAAATTATTGAAAAAAAATCCCATATTAAAAAAGTTATAAAGGCTGAAGAGTCTGCCTTTAGTGAAACATTAGATAGAGGGCTAAATCATTTTGATAAATTAGTGCTTGATCTATCGAGCAAAGTTATTTCTGGAGAAGAGGCTTTTCGCTTATATGATACTTATGGTTTCCCTTTTGATTTAACACAGCTTATTTCAAGAGAAAAAGGATTATCTGTAGACGAAAAAGGATTTAATGATGCTATGGAAAAACAAAGAAATCGCGCAAAAGCGGCAGGGAAATTTGTGGTTGAATCATCAAAATTAAATTGGAAGTCACTAGCGGAAGGTAATGATTCAATATTTACCGGTTACGATAAAACAACTGGATTAGCTCAAATTTGCCGTTATTCTATTCAAGGTGAGCAGATACTCGTTGTTCTAGATAAAACTCCATTCTATGCTGAATCAGGTGGTCAGGTTGGTGATAATGGAACTATAAAGGGAGAGGGTGTTGATCTTTTTGTGAATGATGTAAAAAAAGATGGTGATTCATTTATTCATTATTGTAGTGGAACTTTTGTAATAGGCAAAAAAAGTGAAGTGTCTTGTGAGGTTGACTATAATCGTCGGCAAAATACAAGAAAAAACCATACTGCAACTCACTTGATGCATAGAGCTTTAAAAGTAGTTTTAGGCGAGCATGTTCAGCAGGCAGGCTCGTTTGTGAGCCCTGATCATCTACGATTTGATTTAACTCATTTTGAAAAAATAACTACTGATGAAATTTCTGAAATAGAAAAAATAGTAAATAGCGAAATACTAATAAACAATAATTTAGAAGAATCAATTAAACCTTTTGATGAAGCAAAAAAAGAAGGTGCAATTGCGATGTTTGGTGAAAAATATGGTGATGAAGTACGTGTTATTAGTGTCTCAAATTTTTCAAAGGAACTTTGTGGCGGGACTCATGTAAACCGAACTGGTGATATTGGGTTATTTAAAATTATTGAAGAATCTTCACTTGCTTCTGGAGTTCGCAGAATAGTTGCGCTAACTGGCCCCAAGGCAATTCAATTTATTCAAGATCAATCATTGATGATTGATCTAATACAATCGCAATTAAATTGTGAAACTAACTTAGTGGTTGAAAGAGTTGGGCAATTAGTTTCTCAGAAAAAAGAATTAGAGAAAAAATTAAAAAAACAGAAAAAATCAGGCAGTGCTTTAAATGTAACTAAATTAATAGCTGAAAGTAAAACGATAGGCAAAATCAATGTAGTTGTTCATATGACAGAGGCAACAACCTCAGATGAGCTTAAAGATTTAGGGGATAGTTTACTAAGTGGTCTAAAAAGCGGAGTTGGTATCTTAGGTGCTGAAAGTGAAAAGCCAATAATTGTAGTTGTTGTTTCTAATGATTTAATTAAAGAAGGATTGAATGCCGCATTGATTGCTAAATCAATTGGCGCATCAATGGGCGGTGGCGGTGGAGGTAAACCTCATCTTGCTACAGCTGGAGGAAAAGATCTAGATAGTTTAAAAACTGCTTTGAATGAAAGCTTTAAAATAATTGAGAATTTTTTAAAGGGGTAGATTTATGCAATTTAAACAAGATGGTAATACGTTTATCATTTATGTAGAGCAAAACGAACCAATAATGGAAACATTAACTCAATTTTGCAAATCACAAAACATAGTTAATGGGCAAATATCTGGAATTGGAGCTGTTAGAGAAATTGATTTTGGTGCTTATGATTTAGAAAACAAAAAATATGTACGCCAACTTTTTGATAATCTTTGGGAATTAACATCATTTCAAGGAAATATAATTTTAAAAAATGGCGAGCCATCCATTCATGCACACATAACGATTAGTGATCATAATCTTGATGTTAAAGGAGGTCACTTATTTGAGGCTAAGGTTGGTGCTGTTGGTGAATTTATATTAAAAAAAATTGAAACTAATGGAAAACGAGAATTTGACCCTAAAATTGGTCTATTTTGTATGGAATTTAATAATTAGGAGGAATCATGTCTAGAATGGTAATTACAGATGCAAATGCGCCCAACCCAATGGGCTCGTATAATCAAGCAGTAGTATCTAATGGTTTTATTTTTACAGCTGGTCAAGTAGGTATAGATCCAAATACAGGTAAGTTTATTGAGGAAAGCTTTAAATCTAGAGTTAATCAAGTATTTAAAAATTTATCAGCTATCTTAGAAACTGCAGGAACTAACTTATCAAATGTTGTTAAGTTTACGGTTTTTATAACTGATATGGCTAATTATGCAGAAGTAAATGAAGTTTTTAACGAATGGTTAGATGAGGATAAGGCGCCTGCTAGATCTTTAGTTTCTGTCAAGGAACTACCTGGATATACTGATGTTGAGATCGAGTGTATAGCCACTATTTAGATCTTTTATGAAAAAATTAAAGATTATGGTCAGTTTTTTGACCATAATACCATTATTAGGTCAAGAGCCTGATTCAACTTTACAAAAATCACCTTCAAAGGCTGTCTCAAGAGCATTATTGTTTCCCGGAGGTGGCCAGTTCTATAATGATCAAAAAATAAAAGGAATATTCTTTCTTGGAGCGGCTTTGGGTGCTGGTTTTTTATATCTTGAAAATGCAAATAAATACAAGAGTTATGATGGCATCGATATGTCTGAAAAAGCGAAGTATTTAAAGTTGAGAAACAAATATGGATGGTGGGTTGGTTTTATCTATATTTATGGCCTTCTTGATGCTATTGTAGAAGCTCATTTACATCCTTTTACAGATGTAATGTCAGAAGATATTGAGAAAGAAAATTCAGAGGAAAAGGAACAAAAATGAGTCAAAATCGTGAACAATGGGGATCCAAACTCGGGTTTATTTTAGCTGCGTCAGGTTCAGCGGTAGGTATTGGTAATATCTGGAAATTCCCATCCATGGCTGGAGAAAATGGTGGTGGAGCATTCACGATTATTTATTTAGCATGTATTCTAATTGTTGGCTTATCTATTGTTGTTGCTGAATTTGTTATAGGAAGAAAAACTCAACTTAGTCCAGTAGGTGCTTTTGAACAACTAGCACCAAATACAAATTGGAAATGGGTGGGTTATCTAGGGGTTGCGGCTGCTTTTGTTATTCTATCTTTTTATGGTGTAGTTGGCGGTTGGATTTTAAAATATATAATTAATTCTTTATCGGGTGGCTTTTCTGCAGTATCAGGCAACACAGTAGAAGCTGGGAAAGTTTTTAATAGTTTTATAACAAGCACATATAGTCCTTTACTCTATCAGATTATTTTTATGGGACTCTGTATTTTTGTTATAATAAAAGGTGTAAAAGGAGGTATTGAAAAGTGGTCAAAGATCATGATGCCTTTAATTGTAGTTCTACTTGGTGTCTTAGCTATTAGAGGCATGACTTTAGATGGTGGAATGGAGGGCTTAAATTTTTTATTTAATCCAAGATTTGAAGATTTAACAGCTTCTGCTATTGTTCTAGCGCTTGGGCATTCATTCTTTACGGTTAGTCTAGGTATGGGGACTATGATAACTTATGGTAGTTATCTTGATAAAAAACAAAACCTTGTAACATCTGCTTTATGGGTGATCTTTCTTGATACAGCTATTGCCATGCTAGCTGGGGTTGCTATTTTTACAACTGTATTTGCCCTAGGGGCGAATCCAGCAACAGGGCCAGGTCTTATTTTTGTTGTTTTACCTTCTATTTTTCCGCAATTAGCTGGAGGGAGTATATGGGGGACCATGTTCTTCATACTACTTTTCATGGCTGCTCTAACTTCGGCTATTTCAATTCTAGAAGTTGTTACGGCTTATTTTATTGATCAGAAAGGTTGGTCTAGAAAAAAAGCAACGATTCAATTTGGTTCGATTATTACAATTGCTGGTATTTTTTGTTCTCTTTCATTAGGCGGTGGAATTAACATCACAGGGTTTTTAGGTATGTCATTCTTCGATTTTATGGACTATTTATCTGCAAAGTACATGTTACCTATTGGAGGAATGCTTACAGCTATATTTGTTCTAAGGAAATGGGGTCTTTCTAATTATATGTCGGAACTCAAAATAGGTATGGACAAAATAGACTTATCTCCTTTACTAGTTAAAACTTTATTAACTATTGCTGCTGCAATAGTTGCTTTTATCATATTTAATGAAATCTATTTTGAGATTACAGGAAAGGCTTTGATCGGATAAACTTTGCTTGCAGAAAAATATTTTCCCAAAGGATCATCCAGATATGATTCATTATCCCAATTATTTAGAAATTTAGATTGGTTAAATACTTTAAAGCCTGAAAGATGGTTTGGTACTTGGACAATGATTTTAGCCGGAAGTAATGTGTCGATATTTTTATTAAATAGATGGTTTTATTGGGATTGGACAACCTTTAACATTCTAATCCTTGGAATAATTTTACTGGTATCGGTCTTCATATCTGTAAAACCTGGGTTTTTACATTATAATTACTCTTTTCAATCAAGTATTTACATGTTTTTTAAAGGAATTATTTTGTTCTCATTTGGAACAATACCATTTGGGTTTGATTTAAACACTTTATTGTTTGGCTTACCATATTTCATATTTTTTATAGTTGGACATATGATATGGTCAATTAAAATTGATAGCAACAATAATTCAACACTGTCTAAAAAAGAGATGATTACACCCTTATTTATTATTATTGCTTTTACTCTTTTTAGTGCTCTATTAGGATATATAAATGATGACCCAATGATTTCTACGATTGCAGCAGTTTATAGCTTATTTCCAATAGTTGTTTTGCTATTCCCTGTTGCAATTAGACATCTTCAAAGGGCAAGAATGCATGTAATATTTATTCCTGCGATGTTTATATCAGTAAAGTTTCCATGGTTTTTGATAATGATTTTGCCTCTATTCTGGATTTTAAGATATTATCATTATTTTAGATTTGGTGAAGTTAGACCATCTTTTAAGGTAAATCTTCCAACCGATATAAAAAATTAGGGTATTAGTCTGATTAAAGACCGCCCTGAACTCTTACGTGAACTATCTTTAGGTCAATTTATTGCCCTTGATTTTGAGACTACTGGTCTTCAAGTTGAAACAGATAGAGTAATTGAAGTAGCAGCTATTCTTTTTAAGGATGGGGTTGCATCCAAAAGGTATACCACTTTAATTAATCCTGGAATACCTATCCCTAAAATGATAGAGGGCATTACAGGAATTACTAATGGAATGGTAGCTGACGCACCAACTGAAAATAAAATTATAAATGATTTTATAGATTTTATTGGAGATCACCCTATTGTTGCTCATAACACACCATTCGACCAATCTTTTTTAGAAGCTATGGCTTTACGTCATAAAAAAGATTTACCCAAGCGTAAGTTCTATGATACTCTCACACTCTCTCGTGCATTTTTGTTCTTTCAACCGTCTCATAATCTTACTGCAGTTTCTGGTTTTTTTGGGTTATCAATAAAAGGAGCACATCGTGCAGAGTACGATACAGAGAATTGTGGCCAGATATTTCTAGAGCTTGTTGAAGAAATTTCTAGCTATAATTTGGATTTAATCTCGAAAATAATAGAATTACTAAAACCATTTAATATTCATAATAAAGATCTATTTATTGATTTAGGCAATGCCTTAACAAAAATTGGTAAAATAAAAGGCGGTCTAACAAAATCAAAAATTCCTAAACCATTTAATTCAAATATTTTTGTTCACGATGGTAAAAGCAATATAGCTACAACAAATAGCTTCGATGTTTTTGGTCCTGAGGGAAATCTTAGCAAATCCTTTGAGACATATGAAAATCGACCAAGTCAAGTAAATTATTCGCAATTTGTTGATGATATCCTAACAAGTCCTAGTGGAATAGGTGTTGTTGAAGCAGGCACCGGTTTAGGAAAAAGTATGGCTTACTTGTTTCCTGCTATCAAACACAATATAAATAATACTGATGAAGGACCGGTTATTATTTCATGTTACACCAAACACCTTCAAGATCAATTATTTAATAAAGATTTACCTCGACTAGCAAGTGCTATAGATGCACCAGTCCAAGCTGTATTAATAAAAGGTCGAAATAATTATATATGTAAATCAAGATTGAATTGGCTTATTAATGGCGCAGGGAAAATGTTAAGCGCTGAAGAAGCTATGTACTTAGTCCCACTTATGGTGTGGCTTGAGCATACCCAAACTGGAGATATGGATGAGTGTCCTGGATTTACCAATGGGTTTACATTTAGACTCATGGCCTCAGTTCAAAGTGAACCAGGTTTTTGTACATCACCAATCTGTGCGCGTAATGGGGGTTGTTTTTTTGGCCCATTAAGAAAGATGATTTATCAAGCAAATTTAATTGTAGTAAATCATGCCTTGATGATCTCCGAAGCAAAAGGTAGGGCTGAAGTTGAAGAAGGGAATGGATTTTTACCAGAATATAAATCAGTCATCGTAGATGAAGCGCATAATCTGCCTCAGGCAGCCTATCATCAATTGACAGCAACTTTAGATCATCGATCAATGGCATATTTTTTAGATAGAATTGACCCTGACCATAGTCATTCCGTACGTTGGAGTAATCAGTTGAAATCATTAGGGGGTTTACATCCTCAATTTGAGGGTAATAGAAAAGATCTTTCTCATTCTGTTGTTGGTTGCAGAGAGGCTTTGAAAACTTTTTTTGATCAAATGGCTGGAAATAGTTTGCACAAATTTGATCCTAAAGCAAAATATTCTACTAAGTTAATTATTAAAGACTTAATTACAGAGTTTGGCCCATTAGAAAAAGAATTATCAATGTTCAATAGAGAATTGCATTCAGTACGTAACCAAGTAAGGCGAATGCGTGATTCTTTGTTAGATATTGATGAAACAAAAGAAGACTTTTTAGAACTACATCAGTTATTGGATAGAGGAGAAGGTTTTATGACTGATGCTCTCTTGCTTATTCAATTCATTACAACTAACCAAGATAATGATTTAGTTTATTGGTATGAAGGTAATTTCAAAAGATTTAGTGGAAAAACTGAATTGGTATTAACTGCTAATGTAGCGCCAATTGATCTAGCAGGTGATTTGTCCCAGAGCTTATTCAAATCATTAGACCATTGCATTCTCACTAGTGCGACACTTAGAACTGAAACTACTTTTGATTATTATCTTCAAAGGACGGGTTTAAATGGAGTGGAATTTGATAACGTTAAGACAGCAATTTTTGATAGTCCTTTTCATTATAATGATCAAGTAACATACTATCAGTATTCTGGCTCAGATGGGCAACGCCCAGAAGTTATAGCAAGGACAATTTTAGCTTGCCATCAAAGTTACAATAAGCGAATGATGGTTCTTTTTACTTCACGAGCTCAATTAGAGGCGACACTTAAGGTGCTGCAAAGTTCACCAATTGGTAAACAATTACCTATCTTTGCGCAAAAAAGACAAACTTCTAGAATTGGCCTTGTAAGAGGTATGCATCAAACTCCGAATGGCATTTTACTTGGTACGAATGCATTTTGGGAAGGGGTAGATTTGCCTGGTAATTTATTAGAGATTTTAATTATTGTTAAAATGCCTTTTGACGTACCCACTGAGCCGCTGGTAAAAGCTTATGGAGATTTAATTGAATCACAGGGAGGTAGCAGATTTATGAATTATGCTTTACCAGAGTCAGTTATTCGTTTTAGGCAAGGTTTTGGTCGTTTAATTAGAACAACTTACGATGAAGGTATTTTTCTAGTAATGGATGATAGAATTATTAATAAACGCTATGGTGTAGCATTTAGTGATTCAATTCCTGTTGATCTAATCGTATTTAAAGAATTAAATGAGCTTCGTAAATTTTGAGATAATTATGAAAATATTTTTTATTAAAAATAAATGGCTTTTTGTATTTTTGATCCCAGTTATTCTAGTTAGTAGTTATTTAATAAGTAATCAGATTAAATACCCTGAAGTTCGCTGGGATTGGGATGAGATTGACGTAACTGAGTTAGATTTTCCGATAGGATTCCAATGGGGCGTTGCTACTGCTGCGCATCAAGTTGAAGGAAACTCAATAAATAATTGGTCAAGGTGGGAAGAAGGTAGCTACCAAGACGGTCGCCCACATATACATAAAGGGGAACAATCGGGAATTGCTTCTGATCATTGGAACAAGTTCAAAGAAGATATACTACTTATTGAGGAATTAGGAGTTGATGTGTATAGGTTTTCTGTTGAGTGGAGTAAGATAGAGCCAGAAGAAGGGGTTTTTGATAAGCAAGCAATTGAACACTATCAAGATGTTTGCGACGCATTACTATCAGCCGGAATCACTCCAGTTATAACTTTACATCACTTTACTAATCCTCTTTGGTTTGAAGATATGGGAGCTTTTGAAAAAGAAGAGAATATCAAATATTTTACTCGATTTAGTAAATACGTATTTGAAGCACTAAATAATAAAGTTAATACATGGTGCACTATAAATGAACCTGCTGTATATGTAAGTCAGGGGTATTTCAATGGAGTTTTTCCACCAGGAAAGAGTAACCCTGAGTTGGCTGGCATTGTAATGAAAAATTTATTATTAGCTCACACCAAAGTTTATAATTTATTAAAAGCTCATAAGAATGGATCTAATCACCAAATTGGTATAGTGAAAAATATATTTCCATTTGATCCATACAATCGATGGAACCCAATGGATTGGTTTGTCAGTCGTACTCTAGATGGAGTTTTTAATCAAGGTGCACTTGATTATTTTTTAACAGGCAATTTTGAGTTTAACATGCCTGGCATGGATAAAGTCGTATTTAATGATCCATCGGTAATTAAATCATTAGACTTTATTGGTTTAAATAACTATTCTCATCAACGAGTTAAATCTCAATTTAGTTTAAATAACTTTTTTCGATTTCAATTTTACGATGATGAAGAAATGACTGATATGCCTTATCCTATTTACCCTGAAGCAATATATAGATCAATTAAAAGAGTTAAAGCTCTTGGCAAACCTATAATTATTACTGAGAATGGTGTAGCTGATAAAAATGATATTATTCGTTCAAAGTATATTGAGCGATATTTATTTGCAGTATCTAGAGCCATTGAAGAAGGTGCAAATATAAAAGGATACTATTACTGGTCTTTAATAGATAATTTTGAGTGGTCAGAAGGATATGAAATGAAATTTGGGTTATATGAAGTTGATTTTAAAACTCAAAAAAGGACGCTGAGGGAAGGTTCTAAAATTTTTATTGACATTATATCTCAATTTTAGAATACTCTTTCTAAGAGTTCATTACTTTTCCAATTATTTCTTTCATCAGTTTAGCTGCAGTGAATGCTGTTATATCATTTATATCTTTATTCGGATTGTATTCTACAATATCTCCTCCAACAACCTTGCCTTCTAATTGATTTATTATATTTATAACATCTCTTGTTGTTAACCCACCAGGCTCAGGATGTGAAACGCCTGGAGCATATGCAGGATCAAGCCCGTCGATATCTAATGAAATATATAATGGTCCATCAAATTTTAATGATAAGTTTGAATTAAAATCTTTCATTTCAATAACTTCTACATCAAATTTTTTAACCTGTTCTCTTTGATGATTATTAAGTGTTCGTATACCTACTTGCACTAAACGTTTTACTAATGATTTTTCCATTATTCTAGCAAATGGCGAAGCATGAGAATAAGGGTTATTATCAAAATTATTGTAAAGATCGGGATGTGCATCAAAATGTAGAATATTTAATGATTCATAATTATTTGCATAAGCTTCAATGATTGGATATGTAATTGAGTGATCACCACCAATTGAAATAACCTTATTTCTTTGAGCTAATTCTTTTTCTACAGCCTTTTGAATTTGTGCAATGGCAAGTTTGCCTGATTGAAGTTCAAATTTATCTAAAACACAAACTTGTTTATTGTCACAATTATAACCATTCTCTGAAAACATATTAGATGATTCAGAGTAAAACGCGTTGATAATTGCGCTTGGTCCTTTAGCACAACCTTTGATAAAAGATGAATTCTCATCCAATGGAATACTTAAAATAGAAAGCATGTTAAATAACCTAAATTTTAATTAAATAAGATAAAAATATAAGCATGTATAATCTATTAAATATAAAATTAAGTAAATAATAGAGATTAATTTCACTGTCCTTGTTCAATGTCTTTAAATTTGCCTAAATTAACCAATGGAAAGACTATTTATATCAACTAGTTCTATAAATTGGAAAGAACTATCTCCTCTTTTGAATGCGGCATGCAGAATCAGTCTTTCTCCTGATGCCAATTCAACAATAAAAACATCTCATAATGTTTTAAAACAAATTTTAAAGTCTAGTCAGAAAGTTTATGGTGTCAATACAGGTTTTGGGAAGCTAAGCAATGTTTCTATAAGCTCTAGTGAACTTAAGGGCCTACAGTTAAATTTAGTTCGCAGTCATGCTTGTGGTCTTGGTAAATCTTTAGATTTGGGTGTAACTCGAGTCTCAATGGTACTTAAGTTGATGACTTGGGCAAAAGGGTATAGTGGTATCCGCCCACTTTTAGCAAAATTATTAGTTGCTATGTTAAACCATGATATTCTACCATTAATGCCAAGGCAAGGATCTGTGGGTGCATCAGGAGATTTAGCCCCCTTAGCTCATATGGCTTTAGCAATGATAGGAGAAGGTCATGTGCATTTCCAAGATAGGATAATGCCTTCTTTATTAGCTTTGAAAGAAGCTAACCTGGAGCCAATTACTCTTGAAGCTAAAGAAGGGTTAAGTCTTATAAACGGTACTCAAGTTTCAACTGCCTTAGGTATTCGTGCTTTATTTGAATCAGAAAAACTTCTAAAAATTGCAGATGTAAGTGGTGCATTATCAACTGAAGCAAGTTTATCTACAAAAGTGGTATTTAATCCTAAAGTTCATAAATTAAAAAAACACCCTGGCCAACTTAAAGCTGCTCAAAATATTTACAATTTGCTTAAAGGAAGTGAGATTGTAAAATCTCATAATGACTGTGGTCAAATTCAAGACCCATATTCTATACGTTGCATTCCCCATGTTCATGGAGCAAGTCGTGATATATTTAATAATGTTGAAAATATTATTAATAACGAACTGAACTCAACTTCTGATAATCCTTTAGTTTTTCCAAATGGAGAAATAATGAATTCAGGGCATTTTCATGCAGAGCATGTAGCTCAAGCTCTAGATACACTTTCTATAGCTATGTCAGAGATTGGTGCTATTGCTGAACGACGAATTAACTATTTAATGAAAGGAATAGGGGATCGTGTCCCAATGTTTGGCGCTCTAAAGCCTGGTTTAGAATCTGGATTTATGTTAGCTCAAGTAACTGCTGCTGCTCTAGCATCAGAAAATAAAACTTTAGCACATCCTGCAAGTATTGATTCAATCTCAACATCAGCTGGGCAAGAGGATTTTGTAAGTATGGCTCCTTGGGCAGGTCGTAAGTGTCTTCGTATAATTAGTCATATAAGATCAATTTTAGCGATTGAAATATTAGTCTCAGGAAATATAAATCATCGATTTCATAAAAAACTTTCTTCAGGAATATGCTTGACTCCTTTAATGAAACTTTTAAAGAAATTTAAAGTCCTAACATCAAAAGATCACCCTTTGTCTGAAAATATTAAAATTATTGACCACTTAATTAGATCGGGTAAAATATTAAAAATTTTAAAAAAACATATAAACCTAAATTAAAACTATGAAAAATCGACCACCATTTATTCAAGCTCTAACTTTTGATGATGTTCTATTAGTACCTCAAGAATCTCATGTTCTACCTCGAGAAATAAATATCAAGACTCGTTTGACTAATAAGATTAATATGAATATTCCACTTCTTTCAGCTGCCATGGATACGGTTACAGAAAGCGATATGGCTGTTGCTCTAGCTCGTGAAGGTGGAATTGGTATTATACACAAAAATCTATCCATTGAGAATCAAGCCTTAATGGTTGATAGAGTTAAACGTTCAGAAAGTGGAATGATTGTTGATCCAGTAACTCTTACTATTGATAAAACTATTCGTGACGCAAAAGATGTTATGAATAATTATCACATAAGTGGTTTACCTGTTGTTGATGATGGAAAATTAGTAGGAATAATAACTAATCGTGATATCCGGTTTGAAAAAGATGATAATCTTTTAGTCCGGGATAGGATGACGTCTGAAAAACTAGTTACCGTTAAAAAAGGAACAACATTAGATGAGGCAAAAGAAGTTTTGCAGCAGCATCGAATTGAGAAATTATTAGTTATCGATGATGAAGGGAATTTGGCTGGTTTAATCACAGTTAAAGATATACAGAAAAAAGAAGATTTTCCTAATGCCTGTAAAGACAAAAGTGGACGATTAAGAGTTGGAGCAGCTATAGGTATAAGTGATGACTCGATTGAACGTTCTCAAGCTTTATCTGATAACGATGTTGATGTAATAGTGATTGATACTGCTCATGGTCATTCTTCTGGAGTACTTAATTCTATCAAAAGGATTAAAAAGTCAGTTGGTGATTTGCAAGTAATTGCTGGTAATGTAGCTACTGCTGATGGAGTAAAGGCTCTAATTGATTCTGGAGTTGACTCAGTAAAAGTAGGTATTGGAGCAGGTGCTAGTTGTACTACTCGCATAGTAGCTGGTGTAGGAATGCCTCAACTATCTGCAATTATGAATTGTGTAGATGAAGCAAATAAACAAAATATTCCAGTAATAGCTGATGGAGGTATTCGTTATAGTGGAGATTTATCAAAAGCAATTGCTTCTGGTGCTGAAGTTGTTATGTTGGGATCTATGTTAGCAGGGATGGATGAAAGCCCTGGCGAGTTCATTCTTTTTGAAGGAAGACAATATAAATCATATAGAGGCATGGGATCTTTAGGCGCAATGAAAGAAGGGAGCGGTGATCGCTATTTTCAAGAAGGCGCTGAAGCTACAAAATTAGTACCAGAAGGTATAGAAGGTATGGTGCCATATAGAGGGTCTGTAAAAAATACCATCCATCAACTTATGGGTGGATTGCGTTCCTCAATGGGTTACTGCGGATCTAAAGATATACAAGATTTTCATAAAAAAGCTGAATTTATACAAACAACTACTGCTGGAATAAAAGAGAGTCACCCTCATGAAGTTAAAATAATGAAAGAGGCTCCAAACTATCAAGTTTCAGATAGTTAATTATAATATAAGATTAAATATTAATTATAGCTTTTTAAGCAGATAGAGAATTAAGATGTCTTGTAATTTGAGATTTTCTGCGAGCTGCAGTATTCATTTTTAAATTACCCTTACTTACCATTCTATCTATTGTACTTACAGCAATTGTATAATGTACTTTAGCTTTATCTAAATCAGACGAATCAAGAACACGCTTTATAGCAGTCTTTAAATCAGAGTTTTTGGCGACATTGATTTCATGTCTTTTTTTATCTTGACGCTCACGTTTTATTTGTTGTGGATGTCTATCCATTAAATTCCTCAAATAATAATTAAATTTTAGCTCGAGAACTTATCCTTTTTTATTAATCTTTACCAAAAGAAATAATAAGAAATAAAAACAGCTATTTATGTAAAAACTGTGATTATTATCACGACTTACTAAATAAAATTGCAATAATATTATGGTTTTCTTCTGACCCATTAATTTTAGTATCTTAGAACATGAATAAAGTTGACCATTTACGTGATGTTCCTATTTTTTCTGATTTATCAGACGCTGATTTAACAAAAATATCTTTAAAAATGGTTCCACGTCAGTATAATAAAGGCCAAATGATTCTTTTAGAAGAAAGCCATGGTGAATCCTTTTTCATTATTACAAGTGGTGCTGTGAAAGTAACACGCTTAAGTGATGATGGTAGAGAAGTAATCCTTGCTATTTTAGGAGAAAGTGATTTTTTTGGAGAAATGTCGCTTCTAGATGGCGCTGGAAGATCTGCTAATATTGTGGCTAATGAACCTGCAGTTATGCTTACGTTATCAAGAAGTGATTTTATTGACTGTTTAGAATCTTATCCTAAGATTGCAATTTCTTTATTGGAAGAATTAGCAATTCGTTTACGTAAAAGTGATCAGCAAATTGAAAGTTTATCTCTAAGTGACTCAGAACAACGCATAGGTATAACTTTGATAAGGCTAGCTGAAGAATTAGGTACAATTAAGCATGGTAACGTTTATATAAAGAACCTCCCATATCAACAAGACATTGCTAATATGGCAGGTACTTCTCGTGAAACTGTGTCAAGAACTTTAAAACTTTTAGAAGATAAATCATTAATTATGAAAGAAAATAAAGTATTGACGATATTTAATTTTGATTCTTTTCGCATAACTTTTTCTTAAGCTTAAATCTAATACTATGAATTCTAAAACAATTGATCTAATTAGATCAAATGATCATCTAACTCTTTCTCGAGTTATTTCTAAAATAGAATCAAACATTAATCTAGATAATGATTTTTTTAAAGATATATATGCTTTAAGTAATGATTCCTTAAGGATTGGTGTTACTGGTCCACCAGGAGCTGGAAAAAGCACATTAACGAATCAAATTATTAAATATTTTATTGATGACAATAAAAGTGTTGGTGTAATTGCTGTCGATCCGACAAGTCCTTTTACCGGCGGCGCCCTTCTTGGCGATCGTGTGAGAATGAATCAATATTTATTTAATGATGATGTTTTTATAAGGAGTATGGGATCTCATGGTGACTTAGGGGGCTTAACAAAAAAAGCACAAGAAGTTGGCGATGTATTAGCTGCTAGTGGTAAGGATATAATTATTTACGAAACAGTTGGCGTTGGCCAAGGTGAACTTGAGGTCTCTAAAGCAGTTGATTTAACAGTCGTCGTATTAGTACCTGAGTCCGGAGATGAAGTACAGCTTATGAAAGCTGGGCTAATAGAGATTGCAGATATTTTTGTAATAAATAAAAGTGACCGAGACGGCTCAGAAAGACTTGCTCAAAGCTTGGCATCTATTTTGCATTCATTCTCAAAAAAAGAAGATTTAGTACCTCCAGTATATAGTACTTCTGCAAATAAAGGAGATGGTATAAAAAACTTTTACAATGGATTAAATGAGCTTTTGGATTTAATGCGTAATAATGGTTTGCTTGAAACAAAAAAATTAGAAAGACACAGATATAGAATACTTCAATTAGTCCAGGAGCGTCTATTAAGTGATTTTTGGACTAAGAAAAAAATAGATCAGCTAAAATTATCAATTAATAATATAAATTCAATCAATGTTTCTCATTATGAGGTTATGAAAAAATTATTTGAGGATAAGAGTGTCTAACAATCATCAATCCATGCCTTTTTTAGATCATTTAGAAGAATTAAGATGGCGTTTAGTAAAGTCTTTAATAGCAGTCTTAATTGGAGCAATTATAACATTTTTTTTCATTGATCCATTGATAGATTTTCTAATTAAGCCTACACAAAACTTACAATACCCAATGGATCTACAAGTTTTAAAAGTTCAAGGTATGTTCATGATTAAATGGGGAATAGCTTTAATTGGAGGTATTGTATTATCAATTCCAGTTCTTACATTTCAAATTTGGCAGTTTATTTCACCTGGCTTATACATGAATGAGCGTAAGTACGTTTCTCCATTGATTATATTTACATATTTATCATTTTTAATTGGTTTAACTTTTGCATATTTAGTAATAATACCATTTTCCTTAGATTTTTTCACTTCAGTTGGAATGGAAGGAATTCAAAACAACTTTTCAATTAACTATTATTTTAATTTTATAACTTGGCTAATGATGGGAAGCGGACTAATATTTGAGTTACCAGTATTAGTATTTATTTTATCACTTTTTGGGTTACTAACGCCTGCATTCATGTCACATTATAGAAGGCATTCAATAGTTGCTATTTTGGTGATTAGTGCATTCATAACTCCACCCGACCCAGTGAGTTTGGTTTTAATGACTATTCCCTTAATGTTATTATATGAAATTAGTATTGGTGTGAGTTGGTTAGTAAATCGTAGAAAAAGTGATTAATTTAATAGTATGAAAAAAGATAAAAAATCTCTCAAACTTATCACTGAACCAATTTTTGATGATATTAAATTATTTGAAAAGGAATTCAAAGATGCTCTTCGTTCAGAAGTTAGGTTAATTAATCTAGTTGGTAAATATATAATTCGTCACAAAGGAAAACATATTCGTCCAGTATTGACAATTCTAGCTTCAAGAGTTTGCGGTCAACCAACATTAAATAGTTACAAGGCTGCTACAATGATTGAATTACTTCATATTGCAACCTTAATTCATGATGATGTTGTTGATGAAGCTGAAAAACGTCGTGGATTTCTTTCAATTAACCGCATTTGGAAGAATAAAATCTCTGTACTTATGGGAGATTTTATTCTTAGTAAAGCATTGATAAATATGGTTGGGTTAAAAGATTTTACAGCTTTACAACTCATTGCAGATACTGCTGAAAAACTTGCAGCTGGTGAAATTCTGCAAATTGAAAAGTCTTTAACTCGTTCAATGACTGAAAAAGTATACTATGAAATGATATATAAAAAAACAGCCTCATTAATATCTACAAGTTGTGAATTAGGTGCAATAACATCAACAGGCGAAGAAAATGATAGAAAAGCAATGATTGCTTATGGAACAAAGTTAGGAATGGCATTTCAAATAAAAGATGACTTATTTGATTTGCTTGGAAATGAAAAGCAAACAGGAAAAGATATTGGCGCTGATTTAAAACGCAATATGGTTACTTTACCTTTAATTCATACTTATGAAAATATTAATAGGCCAAAGTTACGTAGGTTAAAAAAAATCATGGGTTTAAAGAAAAAATCAAATACTGATATTAAAGATTTAAATGAAATTGTTTATAATGCGGGTGGTTTTAATTATGCTGAACAAAAAATTAATGAATTTAATAGTCAAGCATTTGATGCTATTTCAGTTTATCCAAGTTCTCCTTATAAGCAATCAATGATCGACTTAATAAGTTTTAATACTCAACGTACAGGCTAGTTTAATGATTTATCCAAGGACTGTTTTGGTCCTAAGGTTTAGTTCCATTGGTGATATTATTCAAACAACTTCAGTTTTAGGAACACTTAAAAAGAAATTTCCTGAAAGTCTTATAGACTTCATGACTCTATCTAAATATTCTTCATTGCTTCAAGGGCACCCTTATATTAATAAAATTCATGAAATTGATATAAAAGCAAATTACAAAACTTTAAAAAGTATTGGGATTAAAATGAATGCTTTGAAGTATGACCTAGTTTTAGACCTTCACAATACTACACGCTCAAAAATTATTAGAAAATTTATAAAAAATTCAGAGAAACATTATATAAGAAAACCTAGATGGAATAGGTTTAAAAATTTTGCTTTACATTTGAATCATTTTCCTAAAAACTTCTCTGTTAGATCTTGGATGAATGGAACAATAAATCATTTATTCAATGAAAAAATAAATCCTTCAAAGACAAAACTATTTATTTCAAAAGAAGAAATGTTTAAATCAAAAACATTTATTGAATCAAAAGGTGTTAAGACTCCTTTTTTTGTTATTTTACCTGGAGCTGCTTGGTCTCAAAAAACTTGGCTTTTTGATAGATATGTTTCAGTTATTAAAAAATGTACAAAAAACTATAATTTAAGTCCTCTTTTAATTGGAGGATCATCCGATATTATTTGTGAATCCATAAAGGATGCTTTGGGCGAAAAATTAATAGATATTCATGGTGAAACTAGTTTAAGAGAATCAATCGCAATTATTAGCCAAGCTGAATTCATCATAGGAAGTGATACAGGCTTGGTTCATGCAGCTGAAGGATTAGATATCCCAGCAATATCAATTTTAGGACCAACAACTAAAGAAACTGGTGCTGGTGTTTTTAATAAAAGATCTGTTACAGTAGAAGATGCAAATTTATGGTGTCGCCCTTGTTCCCAAAATGGCAGTATTCCATGTTATCGAAAAGAACAATATTGTATGACAAACATTGATGTTAAAAATGTAATGAATGCGGTTGAAAGAGTAATGCAATAATGTTTTGGATGATAATTTATAATGCGATTTTATTGCCAATTTTATTTTTATTAGGAATGTTTACATGTTTTTTTAATAAAAAAATAAGAGAAGGATTCTTTGGTAGATTAAAAACATTTAAGCAGTTAAAAGTTTTTATGAGTTATACTGAAGTAGGTACTGATATTTATTGGTTTCATGCAGCTTCGCTTGGTGAATATGAGCAAATAAAGCCGGTGCTCGCTGGATTAAAAGAGATTGAACCTTCTTCAAAATCAATTGTTAGTTTTTTTTCGCCATCAGGTTATAATTATGTGAATGATCAAAATATTGATTGCAAAATTTATTTACCATTTGATTTTTTTTGGGTAATCAATCGATGTTTAAAAATTGTAAACCCCAAAAAGATAATATTAGCTGCCTATGATGTTTGGCCTAATTTAATTTGGAGAGCTGAGCATATAGGTATTAAGACTACTCTATTTGCAGCACGATTCTCAAGTAGCACATCAAAATTATTACCAATTATTAAAAACTTTT
>TARA_B110000116_G_scaffold74903_1_pt1 | contig 22369 bp, 15 predicted proteins | sample TARA_B110000116 | Tara Oceans TARA_B110000116 (sample SAMEA4397355) | marine metagenome | biome: Polar Biome; feature: [ZZZ] marine water layer (ENVO:01000295); material: water (ENVO:00002006), including particulate matter (ENVO:01000060) such as... | depth 199 m
TTCACCTTTCTCAGCTAGTCTTATTGAATAATAAAAAAACATAATACCAAGTATATCAGAAAATGTTGATTCATAAATAATAAATTCTTTATTCTTGTTTATTAAGCTTGATGCAGATGGTATAGCAACTGCACTACTAATAATAGAAAGGGGTATTGCATAAATTACAGATGTTGGGTGTGGGAGACCAATTATTTTTTCGAAAAAAAGACTAACTAAAACAATATTAATTAATAATATGATTAATGCAGCCATGAACCCTTTTATAATTATGTTCATTTTTTCTCTTTTAATCTCTAATTCAAGAGCTGCTTCGAGAACTATTAATATAAGCCCAATAGTTCCTAGTACTGGTACAAGGTTATCAAGAAATTTGAAGTTGTCAAAACCATAATAGCTGGAAATAAATCTTGCGATTATTCCAGTTAGAACCAATAATATAACAGATGGAAATTTTGTTCTTATTGCCAGAATATCAAATAAATAAGAAAAAATTATTAATACTGGCAGTACAATAAGTATAGAACCAACATCCATCTTTTAAAGTTTTATATGCTAATTTAAGCAATTTAAGTTTTCACTACTTTTATAATATTGTTGTTTTGAAAATTTTTAGCTATTTTCATATAAAATCAAGATGAGTATACTGAAAAATAAAATGTCTTTGAGACTAAGGATCTTTATCTCAATGATTTTCTTAGTTTTCACTGCTACTTTACTGGTTTTGGGATCTACCTATTACCAATATAGGACAGAGTCAGATCAATATAACACCTATAGGCAAGACAGAAAAGAAACTCAATTAACAAAGCAAATTAATTACATAGTTAGTAAGTTTGATTTAACTAATAATCATGAAAAGTGGGAAAATTATAAAGTTGATTTTGAGGAAATCACCAAAATTCATAATGTAGAGTACGCCATATTTACCATTGAGGGGAAGTCTCTCTTTTATTCCTATTTGCCTCTTGAAATAATTTCAAATAATTATTCTCTAGATGAAGATTTTCGTAAAATGCTTCTTTCTTTAGAGGGAGGTAAGATTACTAAAGAAAATTCAACTGATGTAGGAAAATTTCAATCTTCTTATACTGTTTTAAAGGATAAATTTGGAAAAAATTATGCAATTTTATTTTTTCCTTATTTTCAAGATGTCTCATTTGCAGAAAGTGAGTTAAACGTTTTTCTTACAACATTGTACCAGATATACTTTATAATGTTGGTAGTTGCAATTGTTTTAGCATATTTTATTTCAAGGTATGTTACTAGATCTATTGAAACAATTAGGTTAAAAATTGGGCAAACTGGTTTATTGAAAAAAAATGAAAAAATCTTATTAAAAAATGCAACAAAAGAAATTGATAGTTTAGTTAATTCATATAATAAAATGATTGATGACCTTGAAGATAGTGCAGAAAAACTTGCTAAAAATGAAAGGGAACAAGCATGGCAAGAAATGGCGAGACAAGTAGCTCATGAAATAAAAAATCCATTAACTCCTATGAGACTTACTGTTCAAAGTTTTCAAATAACTAATTCTTTGGAAAGCAAAGAAGAAAAAGATAAACTAAATGATTTTTGTGATACTCTTATTGAACAGATTGATACTATGAGTAGTGTGGCTACTTCATTTTCAGATTTTGCTACTTTGCCGAAGACTCAATTAGAAAAATCTGATATAGTTGATACAACAAAAAAAGTGATTGAAATTTTTGAACAAAATAATATAAGTTTTACAACATCAAAAGAAAGTATTGTTATAAAACTTGATAAAGAACAATGGATTCGAGTTATGACTAATTTGATTAAAAATAGTATTCAAGCTATTCCTTCAGACAGGGAGCCAAATATTAATATTGAAATTACTGATTCAAAGAATAGTGTTAAAGTCTTAGTTTCAGATAATGGACTTGGAGTTTTGGAAGAAAACAAGGAAAAAATATTTGAACCAAAATTTACTACTAAGACAGACGGTATGGGATTAGGTCTAGGGATTGTTCAAAATATCATTAAATCTCATAGAGGAAAAATATCTTATAAGTCTAAATCAAAAAAAGGAACGAAGTTTACTATTTCTTTGCCAAAATAATTAACAAAATTCATCATATGCTGATGCCAAGTTTGATGATATCATTTCTGCATCCCTTCCTTCAATATGATGTCTTTCAATCATATGGATTAAATTACCATCTTTAAAAAGTGCAATACTTGGAGATGATGGAGGAAAAGGAAACATTTTTGACCTTGCAGTCTCAGTTGCCTCAATATCAAAACCAGCAAATACTGTACAAAGGTTATCAGGGGTTTTGCTATTTCTTAGAGATTGAATTATACCAGGTCTTGCATTTTTAGCTGCACAACCACAAATAGAATTGACTACTAAAAGGGTAGTCCCATTTTTATCAATTGCAGACTCAACATCTTCTTTTGTTTTAAGATCATTAAAGCCAGACTCTGTAAGTTCCAACTTCATAGGTCTAACCATTTCTTTCGGATACATAATTTTTTATTTACAACAAATATAATAAGAAACTAAAGAATCTCTATAGAATAGACTATATTTAAAAGCTAATAATTATTGTTGTTATTCTTTATATTAATGAAAGAGAAACAGGCAAAATATGACAAGGCATATTTAAAGATGGCTCTTGAGTGGGGTGAATTATCATATTGTAAAAGGAGAAAAATTGGTGCTCTTATTGTTAAAGATAAGATGATTATTTCAGATGGCTATAATGGAACTCCTACAGGATTTGAAAACTTCTGTGAAGATGATAAAGGTTATACAAAATGGTATGTTCTTCATGCTGAAGCAAATGCTATTGCAAAGGTTTCTTCTTCAACTCAATCAACTAATGGTGCAACTCTTTATATTACTCTTTCTCCATGTAGAGAGTGTAGTAAATTAATTTTTCAGTCTGGTATAATAAGGGTGGTTTATAATAAAGAATATAAAGATTCTTCTGGTCTAGAGTTTCTAGAGAAGGCTGGAGTTGAAACTTGTCTTGTTTCAATTTAAAAATTTCATTTATTCATATCCTTTATTTTTTTTGAGACTCGGATTAATAAAATTAATATCAAGGCACACATAGAAAAGATAAAACAAATTACAGTAATTTTGTTTTCCTCTTCCAAAAAATTGAAGATATTTATTTGAGTTAAATTAAAGGCAATAATTAAAATTGTTAAAAACAATACAATTTTTTCAAAATTTTTCATATTAATTTATCGGGATGTTTAATTAAAAAAATATTTTTCATTTTTCATAAAAAATATTAAGCTCATATTTCTTAGCTATTCCTAACATTTTTGTTCACCAAATATTTTTTGATTATGTAAAAATAAAATGAAAAATTTAATAATTACTATGTTATTTTTTTATTGTTAAAAACTTTATGCGATTATCCATACTTTGCTCTTTCAATTCTCATCAGAATTTTTAATATTTATTGTTTAGAATAATTTCAAATTATATTATAAAAAAACCATGAAGCTTGAACCAATTTTACAAGAAAATAATAATAGGTTTGTAATATTTCCGATTGAGCATCATGATATTTGGGAGTGGTATAAAAAATGTGAAGCAAGCTTTTGGACGGCAGAAGAGATTGACCTACAGCAAGATCTTACTGATTGGAAGACTAAGTTGAATAATGATGAGAGATATTTTATAAAACACATATTAGCCTTTTTTGCTGCTTCTGATGGAATAGTTAATGAAAACCTTGCAGAAAATTTTGTTAATGAAGTTCAATACTCTGAAGCTAAATTCTTTTATGGCTTTCAAATAATGATGGAAAACATTCATTCAGAAACTTATTCTCTTTTAATAGATACTTATGTAAAAGATGAAAAAGAAAAAGACAAACTTTTTAAAGCAATTGATAATTTTCCTGCTATTAAAAAGAAAGCTGATTGGGCATTAAAGTGGATTGAATCGGATTCTTTTGCTGAACGACTAATTGCTTTTGCTGGTGTTGAAGGTATTTTTTTCTCTGGTTCATTTTGTTCGATTTTTTGGCTAAAGAAAAGAGGAGTAATGCCAGGATTAACTTTTTCAAATGAACTTATTTCTAGAGATGAAGGGGTTCATTGTGATTTTGCAGTTCATCTTCATAATGAGCATATTGTTAATCAAGTTCCTAAAAAAAGAATAAAAGAAATATTGGTTGATGCTTTAAATATTGAAAGAGAATTTATAACAGAGTCACTTCCTATTAGTTTGATTGGAATGAATGCAAAGCTGATGACTCAGTACTTGGAATTTGTAACAGATAGACTTCTGGTTGATTTTCAATGTGAGAAAGAATTTAATGTTACTAATCCTTTTGATTTTATGGACATGATAAATCTACAAGGAAAAACTAATTTCTTTGAGAAGAGAGTTTCTGAATATCAAAAAGCAGGAGTTCTTAATAAGGAGAAAAAGGAGGATTCTAAAATAAGTTTCGACGAAGAATTTTAATCATTTTTTTATTAAAATTGAATATAGCTAATTAGATGAAATAGATATGTATGTATTAAAAAGAGACGGAAGGAAAGAGCCGATAATGTTTGATAAAATTACGGCTAGGATTAAAAAGCTTTGCTATAGTTTTAATCCATTAGTTGATCCTGTTAGAGTTGCTATGAGGGTTATTGAAGGTTTATATGATGGTGTCACAACTTCAGAACTTGATAATCTTGCTGCAGAAATTGCTGCTACAATGACAACAACTCATCCAGATTATGCTTCTCTTGCTGCGAGAATTTCAGTCTCTAACTTACATAAGAATACGATAAAATCATTTTCAGAGACAATGAAAGATTTACATGATTATGTAAATCCTATAACAGGAAAAAAGGCTTCGCTTATTTCAGATGAAGTTTATAAAGTAATTAAAAAGAATGCTGAAGAGCTTGATTCGAAAATTATATACAATAGAGATTTTGGATATGATTATTTTGGTTTTAAAACACTTGAGAGATCTTATCTTTTAAAAATAAATGGTCAAATTGCTGAAAGACCACAACATATGTTGATGAGAGTTTCTGTTGGAATACACTTAGATGATTTGGAAGCTGTAACAGATACATATGAATTAATGTCAAAAAAATATTTTACCCATGCTACCCCAACTTTGTTTAATTCAGGAACACCTAAACCTCAAATGTCTTCTTGTTTTTTACTTACTATGCAGGATGATAGTATAGATGGAATCTATGATACGTTAAAACAAACAGCAAAAATATCACAATCGGCAGGAGGGATAGGGCTATCAATTCATAATATTAGATCAACGGGTTCATACATATCTGGAACAAATGGAACATCAAATGGTATAGTTCCAATGTTAAGGGTTTTTAATGATACCGCAAGATATGTTGACCAAGGTGGAGGTAAAAGAAAAGGTTCTTTTGCTATTTATATTGAGCCATGGCATTCTGATATTTTTGATTTTCTTGATCTTAAAAAAAATCATGGAAAAGAAGAGATGAGAGCAAGAGACCTATTTTATGCTATGTGGTTGCCAGACCTTTTTATGAAAAGAGTTGAGAAAAATGCAAAGTGGACATTAATGTGTCCAAATGAATGCCCTGGTTTATATGATTGTCATGGGGATGAGTTTGATAAATTATATTTAAAATATGAAAAACAGTCTAAGGGTAGGAAGACAATAAAGGCAAGAGAATTATGGGAAAAGATTTTGGAATCTCAAATTGAAACAGGTACTCCTTATATGCTTTACAAGGATTCTGCAAACAGAAAATCTAATCAAAAGAATTTAGGAACCATAAGATCATCCAATTTATGTACAGAGATATTAGAATATACTTCTAAGGATGAGATAGCTGTTTGTAACCTTGCATCAATTGCTCTTCCAATGTTTGTCGAAAAGGGTGAGTTTAACCATCAAAAATTATATGATGTGACTGTTAGAGTTACTAAGAATTTAAATAAGGTTATTGATAGAAATTATTATCCGGTCAAGGAAGCAGAAAACTCGAATTTTAGACACAGACCTATAGGTCTTGGAGTTCAGGGTTTAGCAGATGCATTTATTAAGTTAAGAATGCCTTTTACTTCTGAAAAAGCAAAAGAATTAAATCAAGATATTTTTGAAACTTTATATTTTGCAGCACTTAATGCATCTGTTGAGGAATCAAAAAAAGATGGTCCATATAAAACCTATAAAGGATCTCCTATATCAAAGGGAGAATTTCAGCATAACATGTGGGGAGTTGAAGATAAAGAATTAAGTGGAAGATGGAATTGGGGTAAACTTAGGAAGGATGTTTTAAAACATGGTGTAAGAAATTCTCTACTAGTTGCACCTATGCCAACCGCAAGTACTTCTCAAATTCTAGGTAACAATGAATGTTTTGAACCTTATACATCTAATTTATATACTAGAAGGGTTTTATCTGGAGAGTTTATAATTGTTAACAAGCATTTATTAAAGGATCTGGTTGAGCTGGGATTATGGAATGAAGATATGAAGCAAGAGCTTATGAGGTCTAATGGTTCAATCCAAGATATTAAACAAATTCCAGATGAATTAAAAGAATTATATAGAACGGTTTGGGAGATGAGTATGAAAGACATTATTGATATGGCTAGACATAGAGGTTACTTTATTGATCAGTCCCAATCTTTAAATTTATTCATGGAAGGTGCTACAATGTCAAAATTAACATCTATGCATTTTTATGCATGGAAATCTGGTCTTAAAACAGGAATGTATTATTTAAGAACTAAATCTGCCATTGATCCAATTAAATTTACCCTTGAGAAAAAAGATAAAGCTGAAGTGGAAGAAATAGTTGAAGTAGAAACTGTAGAAGCAGCAGAAGAAGTAAAAATTACCAGAACTGAAAAAACTAAAGCTGGAAAGTCAAAAGAAAAACCAGTAGCTGTAAAGCCACTAACGCCTGAAGAGTTAAAACAGATTATATCTCAATCTAAAGAGAATGAAGATGATGACTGTTTAATGTGTGGCTCTTAATATAACTACCTGATTCTTAGCGAAATAAATTCCAATGTTAATTTAATGTTATGTAAATATTGCACTTATGTTAATTTATCGTTAACTTAGTGTTATTAAATTAATGTTATGAAGTATTTAATTCTTATTTTAACGCTTAGCTTAGCTGGTTTAAATGCTAAAGAGCCGAAAGTAGCTTCACAAGAAGAAAATACACCAAAGGTTGTTATTTATGGAGATAGTGGTAATGATCTTCAAGAAGGTTATATTAAAAATAATAGATTACATGGTTATTGGGCAAGCTATAATAAGTTAAGCAAGACTCTAGCTTTTGGAAAATACAATAGAGGGGAAAAAGCAGGAAAGTGGTTTTTTTGGTCAGAAGGAACTCTAACAAAAGTTAATTATAGTAATATCCAAGAAGAGTAATTTAACAGACATTTATAATATTTGTTAAATTAAAAAATTTCATAAATTTTATAAGTGTGAGGTTAGGACCTTCAGAAGAATTCTTGGATTAAATTAAATCTTTATCTCTCCTTTTTTCTTAAATAATACATGATTTCTATATATGATTGCAGCTGAAACAATCATTATAGCAATAATTGCAACTGTTTTCCCTATGTGAATTAGAAAGACAATTAAACCACAAACACAAAATGCAGAAAAAGCTGTAAAAAACCAACTGCCTATTACATTCACAACTCCTGATACTCTATATACAGCACTTTCTTTACCCCAAGCTCTATCTGAAAGTGATGTTCCCATAGCTACCATGAATGTCACATAAGTAGTTGATAAGGGTAATTTATAAGAAGTAGCTAATGAAATCAAAATAGCGGCAATTACAAGATTTAAACTTGCTCTTAATTTGTCAAAAGATGGCCTATCCTGGGAACTAGAAAATGCTTCTATATTATCAGTATTAAAAGATTTTTCTATTTGATTTAATAAACTCTTTGGTGCTAATTTTATAAATATATTATTTAACCATCTTCCTATATTTACAAGAGAAACTCCAATTAGATTAGAATTAAACCTTTCATCAACTATATTTTGATTAGATAAATCTAGACTAGTTTTAACAACATTTTTTGCTTTTGAAGAATACAAAATAGTAACTACCATAATTAAACCTGATACAAATAGATAAATAGGTTTAGGTCTAACTTTTTCTGATAATATGTTCATAGAAAATTCATTTGGATCTATTCCAGAACCAACCCAACCATTATATGACTCAAGTGCAGCAATAGGAACTCCTATAAAGTTAACAAGATCATTACCAGCAAAAGCTAATGCAAGAGAGAATGTTCCAAGAGCAATAATTATTTTGTATATATCTATTCTAAATTTTTTTATAAATATGATTGATAAAATATACCAGATAAATAAGCTAAACACCCAAAATTGTATAATATTATTATCTATAAAATTGTTAATAGTTAGTCCTCCGAGTAAATCATATGTTTCATTTGAATAAGGAGAACCTTTAATTCCTTTAATTAGAATGAAATTTATTATTGAAGAGAAGGATAAAGATCCAATAATTGAATTTATATATAGACTTTTAGATTCAAAGTTGAAACTTAATATAAGTCTTGAGATCCATTGAATAAATGCTCCAATTGAGAATGCAATAAATACTGATAATAAAATTCCTATAATAATTTGTGAAGCTTTTTGTGTATTAATAAAGATATTGATATCTGTAGCAGAATCTGAGCTAATAATCTTAATTAAAGACATTATAACGGCTGCACCAAGAAGCTCAAAAACAATTGAAACGGTAGTTGAGGTAGGTATTCCCCATGAGTTAAAAGTATCTAAGATCAATATATCTGTAATCATTACAGATAGAAAAATTATCATGATTTCATCAAAGAAGAAAAACTCAGGATTAAAAATACCTTTTCTAGCAATTTCCATCATACCGCCAGAGGATAAAGCACCTAAAGCAATTCCACAACTGGCTAAAATCATTATATTTTTAAATGAAATAACCTTTGAACCAACTGCTGAGTTTAAAAAATTAACGGCATCATTACTGACACCAACAATTAGGTCGATTATTGCTAGTATAACTATTATTCCAGTTATTAAAATATATATACTTTCCAATTAAGTATTAAATTTTATCAAATTTAAAACACAACCATTAAAATAATGTTAATCAAAAGTTATCTAATTGACAATATATATGACAATAATAAAGTCATTTTTTTGTTAAAAATTGGCTTAATTTGAACTTCAAATTACTTATGAATCAGATAAATAGAGTCAAATAAGTTTGGAGTTAAAGCAAAAAAATTTATATTTTCGCCAATAAAACTTGTTTTTATGTCAAAATTTGGAGAATTACTTGATGAGAAAAAACCACTTTTGATTGTTTTCTTTAGTGAGTTTGATGAGTTGTCAACTTCAATGCATCCTGTTTTAAAAGATGTTGCTGCTGCTATTGGCGATAAAGGAAAAGTTATTAAAATAAATTCAGAGAAAAATATCAAACTATCAGAGGCATTAAGAGTAAAAGTTATTCCTACTCTAATGATATATAAATCTGGAGAATTGGTGTGGAGGCAAAGTGGCGATCACGATGCCAATACTTTAATTAGTCTTATTAAAGACCAATTAAACTAATAAATAAATCCCACAGCTTTATTAAATCTATTATTCTACCATCCTATCTATTAAATTATCAAATTCAGATTGCAGCGAATCAGATAAATTGTTATCGAATCTTTTTATTTGATTTATAGCTTTTTGATAGTTATTTATATCAGAAGATATATTCTCTATATAATAAAGCTGACTTTCTTCAGGCAGGGTAGAAAATGTAGATAATCTTTTTTCAAATTGTTCCTTAATTTCATAAACTATCATTTTAGAATTTTCATAATCATTAGATCTGTATAATACTCCTACATAGTCGATAAGTGAAAGATAGTAATCAAATTCACCATACAAATAGCTAAAAGGTTCTGATGATTCAAGAAAACTTATTATCTGATCTGAAGCTATATTATAATCTTTATTTTCAATAGAAACATCAATCAAATTACGATACCTTTCAATTTCAGACACAATTTCCTGAGTAAGGTTATACTGATAATAAATATCCAAGGATTCAAAATAATTTAGTCTCTGAGTGAATTTATTTGATAACTTGCCTATAATGTCAGCTGCTTTCTTTTTGTTTCCAATTTGATAATAACTATCTACAAATGGAGTCCAGAGACTATAATATCCATAAAATTCAATTGGCATTTTTTCAAAAGCAAGGTCAATAATATGTTTAGCTTTCTCATACTTCTTTTCAATTATTAAAGTTTCCACTAATCTTGACATGTTACTTCTAAAAGAGATACTGTTTTTTCTAGTTTCAGGATCATGATACATATTTTGACCGTCTGAATTTCCCCAGGACCATTTATTAACTATTTCAAACATCAATTCTGAATCAACTCTTCCCATTAAGTAAGGATTGCTTTTATCCATTTCAGTTCTAATAGGTACTAGTTTATATACAAGTCCATCTAATTGAAGGTATTCCTTCATCCATATATATTCAGAATCAGCATAGCTTCCCCCTGTAAAATAGATAGGTCTTTCCCAATTGTTATTCGCTAAAATATCTAACATCATTATTTGATTTTTTGTTAAAACTGATTCTGGAAGATCTATGTCTATATATGGGACAATCAAATCTTTATCCCTTTCATTAACAATACCACTTTTAATAACATTATCTATATTAACTGGAACTCTAATTTTATTTGTTGGATAAAAGACAGTTTCAAGAGAATTTATAGGATAATTTGAAACATCTCCTCCTGATTGAGTAATTAAATTTCTATATTTTGTTCTTGGGTGGTCACTAGATACCCAGTCCATAAAATCATTTATATCCCACCTTACAGAATCAAGTAGATTCTCATATCTTATATAATCTCTTACTCCATAGGCGTAATTTTTATGTTCCATTTGAGAAGGTATAGGGCTAGACATGTAAGCCCTTCTTTTCATTTGATCAATATACCAATCTGTTGCTAATAGACTTGTATTAATCGTCCTAACATCAGTCCTAAATTCTTCAATTTCCTGTGCATACCAAAGGGCAAATGTGTCATTGTCTCCAATAGTAAATATCATTGCATCTTTATCTTCATCAATTGATTGGAGGTAAGATCTAGCAATCGATTGAGCAGTATATCTATCAGACCTATCATGATCATCCCAATTTTCAAAAGCCATTAATCCTGGCACTGAAATTAAACACAAAAAGAATAGTCCATAGTTTAGATATTTATTTTTTAGTTCACTAAATAATGCTAAAATTGAAGACATTCCAAATCCAATCCAGATTGAGAATATATAAAAGGATCCAACTAAAGCATAATCTCTTTCTCTTGGTTCAAAAGGCCTCTCATTTAAATAAAATTTCAGAGCCAGACCAGTGAATAAAAACAACAATAATAAAGTCCAAAAAGTTTTAAGGTCTCTATTATAAGAATAGAGTAGGCCGATTATCCCAAGAATAAATGGGAGAAAGAAATAGGTGTTTCTTGCTTTATTGTTTTTTTGATCATCATCTAAATTACTTTGATTCCCAAGTCTTATCTCATCTATAAAATTTACTCCACTTAACCAATTTCCATAAATATTTGAATAGTCTCCTTGAATATCATTTTGCCTTCCAGCAAAATTCCACATAAAGTATCTCCAATACATATAGTTTACCTGATATGTGAAAAGAAAATTTAAATTATCAAATAAACTTGGTTTTGATATATCAAGATATGGGCCTAGAGTTCTAAAGAAATCATTATAGTCTTCTCCTGTTAATTCCCCTTCCTGTTCTCTTATTCTAAAACTATTGACTCTTTCAATTATAGTTTCTCGATTTTTATATTCATCTGATATCTCAAAATCTAGGGGACTAGTAAAATCCATATAATTTGCAGCATGTTCTGAGCTCCAAAGTCTAGGAATTAATCCTCTATGATTAGAGTTAGAATTAACTTCAGAATCTTCCCAGTTGTTTACTATTACATACCTGTTAGTATTATAGTCTTTCTCATACTTAGGTTTCCCATCAATATAAGGTTGGGATTCATCTTGGGGTGCATAAATATCTGAAAACATTGGTCCATAAAAAAGATATGTTTTTGGATACTGCTCTAGTTTATAATATGCAAGTAATGTCCTCGCATCAGAAGGAGCATTTTCATTGATTACTGTATTTGCATTAGATCTAATTGGAAGCATCATCCAAGAAGAAAAGCCTACAAAAATGAATAGTGTACATAATATTAAGGTATTAAGATTCACATTTCCTTTTTTTCTAGAGTAGTTTAGTGCTTTATAAAAAAATAAAACAACTAATACTGCAGCAATTATAGTCCCTGAGTTAAATGGCAAACCAATTGAATTAACAAAAAAGACTTCCAGTTGACCAAAAATTCCTAATGCAGAAGGAAGTAGCAATTTAAATATGAATAGTAGAATTGAAACTGAAACTATATTAGCTAGTAAAAAATTCTTTATAGTTATTTTCTTATACGTTTTGAAAAAATAAATCATTCCAATGGTAGGTATAGTTAGAATAGCCATAAAGTGAACACCAAATGATAACCCTATCATAAATGATATTAAAACTAACCACCTATCTCCTCTTTCAGTATCAAAATCTTTTTCCCATCTAAGGCCTAACCAAAATGTTGCTGCAAGAAAAAACATTGCTAGTGCATACACCTCTGACTCAACAGCATTATACCAAAAACTGTCAGAAAAGGTATAGGCTAAAGATCCTATGATTGCACTTAAAAAAATATTTGTTGAACTTTTCTTATCATTTATATTATAGATTTTTCTCAATAATAGAGTAATTGACCAGAAAAGGAAAAGAATCACAAATGCACTAGACACTACAGAAAGAAAATTCACTGTTAATGCAATTTTTTCAGGACTTGAAGCAAATAGTGAGAAGACAGCTCCCATCATTTGATAAAGTGGCGCGCCAGGGGGATGTCCAATTTGAAGTTTTGCAGATGTTGCAATGTACTCTCCAGAATCCCAGTAACTTGCAGTTGGCTCAACCGTAAGAGAATAGGTTAATAAAGCAATACAAAATACCCCCCAACCAATTATATTATTTGTTCTTTTAAAAAGGCTTTCAGTCATAAACTTTGCTTAGAAAAAATATTTGATCCGAAATTAAATAAAAAACTAGTCAATCAGATATTCTAATTCTAAAGATTTAAACTCTCTATTAAACGCAGGGATTCTTTTAGAGATTATTTCTTCAAATTCACTTAATTGAACATTTAATTTTTGAGTTAAGTCATCTTTAACAAGAAAGCTTTGATCAGTGGGTCTAAAATCAGTGCCTGCTACTAACGCATTCAAGTGTCCAAGCTTATTGTTAAGTTTAATTCCAAAGTTAAGAGGATCTTGATTACTCTTACTTTTTGTTTGATGTATTTCGTTCTCTATTTTATTAAACGATTCAACAATACTTTTTGCCTCATCAATTAATCCTTTTGCAGATTCTACTTCTTTATAATCTTCTTGAAACCTTTTAAGTTTTTTAGATATAGACCTCATTTTTTTAATCGATTTATGTGCATTATCTACCATGCTATTTATTTCATTAATAAACTCAAACTGTAGCTGCATATCTTCAATCGAAGCCTCAGAGATTGGACTCTGTAGAATATTAAAAGATTTTGAAATTTCTACATCATTATGTTTTAGTTTTACAAGATATTCTCCAGGTATTGCTTTTGCTCCTGAAAAATTAGTTGCCCAAAGAATCATTCCATCTAGAACTTCAGCTCCTTGATGTCTCATATTCCAAACAAAATTGTTCCCTCCTTTTTTTACTTCAAGTTTATTCTCTTTATCCTTTGTTCCATAACTTTTAATTTCATGACCATCTTTTGAATGAAAGCTAAGCATAATCTCATCCTTTTCTTTATCATATTCAGGAATATAGTAATGTAAAATAACTCCATTTGGTAAATTAGTCCCAGCAGTTAATGATTTATTACCACCAGCACCACGAACTCTATATGCGTCTTTTGGATTATATAATTTTAGTTCAGAATCATTTTTATCAAGTTGATGAATTACTGTAAGATCATCAATTATCCATAGACTTCTTCCTTGAGTTGCAACAATTAGACTATTATCTTTAATGGTTAGATCTGTTATCGGAACAATAGGAAGGTTTTTTTGAAACTTTTCCCAACTTTTTCCATCGTTAAAAGATATATACATTCCTGTTTCTGTTCCAGAATAAAGTAGACCTTTCTTTGATTTATCAGATCGAAGCACTCTGGTAAAATGCTCTGACTCTATTCCATTTGTAATAAGCTTCCAGGTTTTCCCATAATTGTCTGTCCTGTATAGATATGGTGTAAAGTCTCCAAGTTTATATCTTGTTCCTGCAACGTATGCAGTCCCCTCATCAAATGGAGATGCATCTATACTGTTTATCATCATCCACTCAGGCATTCCTTTAGGTGTTATATTTTCCCAAGTTTTTCCTCCGTCTTTGGTTATATGAATTAATCCATCATCACTTCCAACCCACATTAAGCCTTCTTTTAAAGGTGACTCATCAACTGCAAATATTGTCGCATAATATTCAACACCAGTATTATCTTTTGTAATTGGCCCTCCTGATGATTGTAATTTTGAAGGGTCATTTCTAGTTAGGTCAGGGCTAATTAGTTCCCAACTTTGTCCTTCATTTTCTGTTACATGTACATGGTTTGAAAATGTATATAATCTTTTAGGATTATGCTTGCTAAAAACTATAGGAAAGTTCCACTGAAATCTATATTTCATTTTTTCAACACCATCTCCTAAAGTATTTTCAGGCCAAACATTTATGGGTCTAGAAGATTTTGTATCATGGTTGAATCTGTTAAGGAAACCTAGATAATTACCACCATAAACTATTTCATTATTTGTTGGATCTACAGCAATATGAGCAGATTCTGAACCTGCTGTAGGTTCCCACTCCCTTTCAGTTATATATCTTCCAAAACTTCTATGAGCTACTCTTTGTGTTGAATTATCTTGCTGGGCAACATATATCCTATAAGGAAAAGAATTGTCAGTTGTAACCCTGTAGTATTGAGCAGTAGGTTGATTATAATATGTGCTCCATGATTTACCTCCATCATATGTAACTTGGGCACCACCATCATCTGCAATAACCATTCTTTGATTATCTTCAGGAGCAATCCACAAATCATGATGATCACCATGAGGTGCATTATTTGCTTTAAATGTTTTTCCACCATCTGTTGAATGATGATACCTAACATTCATAACATATACACCATCAATATCTTCAGTATCAGCATAAATTTTTGAATAGTACCATGCTCTTTGTCTTAAAGATCTACTATCATTAAGGTAGCTCCAAGTCTCACCAGAATCATCAGATCTATAGACCCCACCTTTATCTTTGTTTTCTATTATAGCCCAAACTCTATCTGAATTAACAGGCGAAACGGTAACACCAATAATCCCTATTATCCCTTCAGGAAACCCTTTGTTATTATTTATCTTTTTCCATGTTTTTCCGCTATCGTTACTTTTCCATAATGCAGAACCTTCACCTCCACTACTAAGACTATAAGGAGTTCTTTGCATTCTCCATGTAGAAGCGAATAAGTTTCTAGAATTATTAGGATCCATTACTAATTCAACTGCTCCAGAATGTTCATTAGAAAAAAGTATTTTTTCCCAATTTTGACCTCCATCAATACTTTTATAAACACCTCTATCGTTAGTAGGTTTATATATATTTCCAAGAACAGCAGTATATACTATATCTGGGTTTTTTGGATCTATTACAATTCTTGGAATATGTCTAGAATTAGGTAAACCTGAAGATTTCCAAGTTTTTCCTGCATCTACACTTTTCCAGACACCATATCCAGAAGAGACGTTTCCTCTAACAGTTACTTCACCACCTCCTGCAAAAATTATATTTGGATCACTTTTTGAAATAGCTATAGAACCAATACTACCTCCAAAAAAACCATCAGAAATATTTTTCCAAGTCTCTCCTCCATTTGTTGTTTTCCAAACACCTCCACCTGTTGCTCCAAAATAAAACAAATCTGGATTTCCAGAAACACCCACAACTGCTGCTGATCTACCACCTCTAAATGGACCTATTTCTCTATACTCAACTGATTCATGTAGGCTGGAATTATATGTTTGAAGATTATTTTTCTTTGATTTTTTCTGTGAATACACAGAGGTATTGATTACTAATAATCCAATCAATAAATATCCAAATAACTTAATGTAATTTTTGTATCTCATATTTTTTTAATTTAGCTTTAGAAAGTAAAAAAAATAAAGTTAATTACCAATATTTATGGATACTTATGCTAATATGCTCCTGATAGCGATACCAATTTTTTTTGTTTCAGTTTTACTAGAAGCTCTTTATGGAAATTGGATAAACGATCAAAAGCATAATTTTATGGATACAATTTCTAGTTTAACTTCTGGTATAACTAATTTATTATATGATTTATTAGGACTTGGAATTATTATAGTTTCCTATTCTTTTTTACATGAATACCTTATGATATTCAAGATAGAAGAAACTATTTTACTTTATCTAATTGCATTTGTTTGTATTGATTTTGCGAGTTATTGCCATCACTTTTTAAAGCATTCAATAAATATTTTTTGGAATCAACATCTTATTCATCATAGTAGTGAAGAATTTAATCTTGCCTGTGCTTTAAGGCAAAGTATTACAAATAACTTGGGAATAGGAATTTTCTTTTTAATTCCTGCTGCTTTATTTGGAGTTCCTCCAAAAGTAATTTCTATTTTAGTTCCTCTACACTTATTTGCTCAATTTTGGTATCACACTAGGCATATTGGTAAATTAGGATTTTTGGAATATATTATAGTAACTCCATCACAACATAGAGTTCATCATGCTATAAACCCTCAGTATATAGATAAAAATTTAGGAGCAATTTTCTGTGTTTGGGATAGAATTTTTGGAACTTTTCAAGAAGAATTAGATGAAGTTCCTTGTGTCTTTGGAACTCTAAAACCAGTGAGAACATGGAACCCTGTTTTAATCAATTTTCAACATTTATGGGGATTAATGAAAGATGCTTGGAATACCAAACAATGGAATGATAAATTAAAGCTTTGGTTTATGCCTACGGGTTGGCGACCAGAAGATGTTTTATTAAAATTTCCAAGAAAAACCGTAACAAATGTTTTTAGTCAAAAGAAGTATTCGCCAGAATATGATTGGAGGCACAAACTTATGGCAGTCTTTCAATTAATTTGGATCGATATAATTTTATTTATGTTCTTATATAATTTCGGAGATCTAAATTTATTTAGCCAAATATCATATATGATATTGATTTTCGTTACAATTTTTGGATTTACTTCATTGATGGATGGACATAATTGGGCTCTTGTTTTTGAAATTTCCAGATCAATAATTGGTTTAATCATAATTATATATTTTTCACAAAATCTCATGCTTGAGAATAGTCTTTATTTTACTCTAGGGTTTGGATTCTATTTCTTAGTAACCTTTCTAATAACTATACTTATTGGACCAAGTTTGCCTAAAAGAGTATTACTCCATTAATAAGTCTTTTTCCTATTAAATAAAGAGGAACACTTTATTTGAATAATGAAAACTTTAACATAAATTTGTACACTAATTGGCCTATGGTGTAACTGGCAACACGTCTGGTTTTGGTCCAGAAGAGTCTAGGTTCGAGCCCTAGTAGGCCAACAATTTCGTAAAATGGATTATTATTAATATATTTGCGCTGCATTTTGAGAATTTCAGAGGCGACTTTATGTCCCTCTTTTTTTTTAAATAAAGTTTTATGGAAAATATAGCACTAATCGACTCGTTTTCGGAATTTAAAGACGAAAAATTTATTGATAGGGTAACTTTGATGGTTATTCTTGAAGAAGTATTTAGAAATACTTTAACAAAGAAATTTGGCACGGATGAAAATTTTGATATTATCATCAACCCAGATAAAGGAGATCTTGAGATCTGGAGAAATAGGATTGTTGTTGAAGATGGAAAGGTGGAAGATCCTAATGCAGAAATTGAGCTTAAAGATGCAGTAAAAATTGAACCTGATTTTGAAGTTGGCGAAGAAGTTTCAGAGGAATTTAAGCTTATAGATCTTGGTAGAAGATCAATACAAAGTTTAAGACAAAATCTTGTTGCAAAAGTCTTTGAACATGATAGTAATAATACTTACAATCAATTTAAAGACAGGGTTGGGGATATTTTTACAGCAGAGGTACACCATGTTAGGAGTCGAGAAGTAATTCTTCTTGATGATGATGGAAATGAATTAATCCTCCCTAAGGATAGACAAATACCTAAAGATTTTTTTAGAAAAGGTGACAATGTTAGAGGTATTATTGAAAGTGTAGAGTTAAGGGGGAATAAACCGAGAATTGTTTTTTCAAGAACGTCACCGTTATTTCTTGAAAAATTATTTGAGCAAGAAATCCCTGAAGTTTTTGATGGTTTAATTTCAATTAAAAAAGCTGTAAGAATTCCAGGAGAAAAGGCTAAAGTCGCTGTAGATTCTTATGATGATAGGATAGATCCTGTTGGAGCTTGTGTTGGAATGAAGGGATCAAGAATTCATGGAATTGTGAGAGAGCTTGGAAATGAAAATATTGATGTTATCAATTATACAAATAATACTCAGTTGTTTATAACTAGAGCTCTTAGTCCAGCAAAAATTAATACACTAAAAATAAACGAAGAGGAAAAGAGAGTTCAGGTTTTTCTTGATCCAGAGGAGGTCTCTAGAGCAATAGGTAAAGGAGGGTTTAATATTAGACTTGCTGGAAAACTAACAGGATATGAAATTGATGTATATAGAGAAGGAGCTGAAGAGGATGTTGAATTAAAGGAATTTAGTGATGAAATTGATGATTGGGTTATTGAAGAATTTAGAAAAGTAGGACTTGATAGTGCTAAGAGTATTCTTGAATTGGAAGCAGAAGATTTAATAAAAAGAACTGATCTAGAAGAAGGGACAGTAATGGATGTACTTAAAATTTTAAAAGAAGAATTCGAAGATTAGACAATAAATTATATATATGTCGGGACCAATAAGGTTAAATAAAGCATTAAAAGAATTAAATATTTCTTTAGATAGAGCAGTTGAATTTCTTAGTTCAAACAAAATAAAAATTGATGCTAGACCAACTACAAAAATTGACCAAAAAATTTATGATTTATTGTCAAATGAGTTTGAGGAATATAAATCAGAAAAGAATGCTCTTGATAAAATAAATATTCAAAAAAGAAAAGAAATTGAGGCTAAAGAATTGCTTAATCAAGAGATTGAAGTAGTAAAAGATACTGAAGCAAAAAAGGATAAAGCTGAACCATTAAGCGAGATAAAAAAGGAAAAGCCTGATAAGCCTGATCAAAATAGAAAGGATTCTGAAAACCCCGAAATAGATAAAGAAAATAAAAACTCAAATAAGATAGAGACTAATTTTAAAAAACTCTCTGGTCTTAAGAAAACTGGTGAGATTTTAGACTTGAAATCTATTAAAAAAGACAAAAAAGAACAGAGCTCAGATGATGCAAAAAAAAGAAGAAGAAAAAGAATAAGTAAGGGTGGCTTGAAGGATAAGAATGAAGGTGTTGACAAGGAAAAATCAAATTTAAAAAAAAATAAAAATATTTCATTAAAAGTTGAGCCTAAAGATGATGAAATCCAAAAACAAGTTCGAGAAACCTTAGAGAAGCTTCAAGGTAAATCTAGTAAGTCTAAAGGAGCTAAACATAGAAAAGACAAAAGAGACCAAAGGAAGCAGAAAACTGAAGAAGATATTGAACAACAAGAAAAAGAAAGTAAAAAAATACAAATTACAGAGTTTATTACAGTAGCAGAAATAGCTTCCTTAATGGACATTACTTCTAATGATATAATCTCTGCTTGCATGAGCCTTGGTGTAATGGTTACTATGAATCAAAGGCTTGATGCTGAGACTTTAACCATTGTGGCAGATGAGTTTGGTTATGAGCTAGAGTTTGTAAAATCAGATCTTGAAGAAAAGATTGAAGAAGAAGAAAAAGAAGATGAAGGATTACTAGAAAAAAGACCTCCAATAATTACAGTAATGGGTCATGTTGATCATGGAAAAACTTCTTTACTAGATTTTATAAGAAAATCAAATATTGCAAAAGATGAATCAGGTGGAATAACTCAGCATATTGGGGCATATTCAGTTGAGGTAAATGACTCTCAAAAAATAACATTTCTAGATACTCCTGGTCATGAAGCTTTTACTGCAATGAGAGCAAGAGGGGCTCAAATAACAGACATTGTTATTGTAATTATTGCTGCTGATGATAATATTATGCCACAGACAAAGGAGGCTATAAGTCATGCTCAAGCTGCTAATGTTCCTATGATATTTGCTATTAATAAAATTGATAAAGAGAATGCAAATTCTGATAAAGTTAAAGAGTCTTTGGCTTCAATGAATCTTCTTGTTGAGGATTGGGGAGGTAAAATTCAATCGCAAGATATTTCAGCGCTATCAGGAAAAGGTATTGACCTTCTTTTAGAAAAGGTTCTTTTAGAATCTGATATTATGGATTTAAAAGCTAATTTTTCTAAAAGAGCAACAGGTACAGTTATTGAAGCATATCTTGATAAAGGTAGGGGATATGTATCAACAATTTTAGTTCAAAATGGAAGACTATCTGTTGGAGATTATATTTTGGCAGGAAAAAATAGCGGAAAGGTTAAAGCCATGTTTGATGAATCGGGAGAAACACTAAAAGTTGCATTGCCTTCAACTCCTGTATCTGTACTTGGGTTAGACGGTGCTCCTCAAGCAGGAGATCCTTTTAAGGTTATAGAAGATGAAAAAGAAGCTAAACAAATTGCAGCAAAAAGAACACAGCTTGTTAGAGAGCAAACTGTTAGAACTCAAAAACACATTACTTTAGATGAGATTGGTCGAAGAATAGCAATTGGAGATTTTAAAGAAATGAATGTTATTATTAAAGGTGATGTAGATGGATCTGTAGAAGCTTTAACTGATTCTTTTCAAAATCTCTCAACTGAAGAGATTCAAGTTAATATTATTTTCAAAGGTGTTGGAGCAATAACTGATTCTGATGTTCTTTTAGCTTCAGCTTCAGAAGCAATTATTATTGGTTTTAATGTTCGCCCAACAGATAGTGCTAGAAAACTTTCTGAAAAGGAACAAGTTGATATTAGATCGTATTCAATAATTTATGATGCAATAAATGACCTTAAAGATTCAATGGAAGGATTATTATCTCCTGACATTAAGGAGGAAATAATTGGATCAGCTGAAGTAAGAGATATTTTTAAAATATCTAAATTGGGGACGATAGCTGGTTGCATGGTTACTTCTGGAAAAATTACAAGAAACTCTGGTATCAGGGTTATTAGGGAAGAGAATATAATTTTTGACGGTAAACTTTCTTCTCTTAAAAGGTTTAAAGATGATGCAAAAGAAGTTGCCAAAGGATATGATTGTGGGCTTCAAATTATTGATTTCAATGATGTTCAGGTTGGAGACTTAATTGAAAGTTATGAGCAAATAGCAGTCAGAAAAAAATTATAATTCATTATTTTTTAATATAAAAGCACCACGAAATTTTCTTTTTATTTTCTCAAGGTTTTTTGCAGCATCAATTAAATTCTTAAAGACACCTACTCTAGCTTTGTAGTTAGGGGTCTCAAATATTAAGCTAGTTTCTATTTCTTTAAATTCATCAGTAAAAACTTTTAATATTGAATCTGCTTCTTTTAGATCCCCATAAAAAATTTGTATAGTATAAAAACTCGATTCAAAAACTTTTTTATTATAATCTGTTTTTAATTTTAATAATTTATTAATTGAAGAATCTTGATTAATTGAATAATTTAATTCTTGACCTCTCAGGGGACTATAAATTAAAAAAAACAAAAAACATAGAACCAGATTTTCAACTCTTTTAGACATCATTTAATTTCAAAGTTAGTAAAATGAAATAATAAATTATTTAGGATCATTCTAAAGGTGAAAATCTACAGCAAAAGCAATTAGTCTAAATTAGAGATATGAAGAAAATACTTCTCTTTTCTATATTAGTTTTGATTTCTGGATTTATCATCGTTAGTATTGGCTAGGCTGAGGTTAATATTGGCAAATAATTGCAAAGGAATATGGCCTCTATCCATAAATTTATAATATATAACTTAAGTATAGTAAAATGGTTTTTAACGTAAAATAAGTTAGTAAAATGAAATAATAAATTATTTAGAACCATTCTAAAGTGTTTAATTGTTTAATTTAGAGTTTGTAAA
>TARA_B110000116_G_scaffold199686_1_pt1 | contig 22258 bp, 20 predicted proteins | sample TARA_B110000116 | Tara Oceans TARA_B110000116 (sample SAMEA4397355) | marine metagenome | biome: Polar Biome; feature: [ZZZ] marine water layer (ENVO:01000295); material: water (ENVO:00002006), including particulate matter (ENVO:01000060) such as... | depth 199 m
TTTCTTCCTGAATAGTGAGCATCTTTTACTAATATTTCTTTTGCGCCAGCAGATATTGCACCCTCACATGCGGCTGCGACCTCTAGAGACATTTGTTTTTGAAACTGAGCGTAAGCAGATTTGTTATGGTCAACCTCTTCCCAGTTCGTAACGCCAGTTATCCCTTCCATATCTGCGCTTATATATACTTTCACGGCTAGAAGTTAATAGATACATAGATACTAAAAAAAGGATCTAAGAAAAATCGGTCTGGATTAAATCTCCAACGCTCTTTATTTATTTGTTTTTACAAACTAGATTAATAGGAATTATTACTATTTATTAATAAACTTAATCGTGCGATATAGTCATCAGAGAGAGACAATCAAAAATATTGTGTATAACACTAATTCTCACCCAACGGCTGAATGGGTATTTGATAGAACGAAAAAAATAATTCCAAACATAAGTTTAGGAACCGTCTATCGAAACCTTAAGGTTTTGGCTGAATCTGGTCATATCAATATTATAAATGATGGTAGCATTGCACGCTATGATTGGAATACGGATTCTCATGGCCATTTAAAATGTAAAGTATGCGATAACCTCGTAGATGTTCAATTGGTTAATGACGAATTAATATCTAAAGTAGAAAAAAAATTCGAATTTGATGTTGATGATGTAGAAATGACCATCATTGGCACATGCTCAAAACACAATTAAGAAAGGATTTATTATGGAACCAGAAAATAAATGCCCCGTATCGCACGGATCAGACAGTCAGCACACAAAGGGTGCAATGTCAAACAATCAGTGGTGGCCAGACCAGCTAAACTTAAATATTCTTCACCAGCACGATAGCAAGTCTGATCCTATGGATGAAAATTTTGATTACAGAGAAGAGTTTCAAAAGATCGACTATGATGCGCTTAAAAAAGACCTGAATGATCTTATGACAGACTCTCAGGATTGGTGGCCTGCTGACTATGGCCATTATGGGCCTTTCTTCATTCGCATGACCTGGCACGCTGCCGGTACCTATAGGACTACCGATGGGCGCGGAGGTGGCGGTACTGGCGCACAGCGTTTTGCTCCGCTTAACAGTTGGCCAGACAATGGGAACCTGGATAAAGCACGTCGACTGCTTTGGCCTATAAAGCAAAAATATGGTAACCAGATCAGCTGGGCAGACTTGCTGATCCTAGCTGGCAACGTTGCTATTGAGTCAATGGGTGGAAAGACTTTTGGTTTCAGTGGCGGTAGAGCAGATATTTGGGCACCTGAAGAAGATATATTCTGGGGAAAAGAAAACGAGTGGCTCACTAACAACCGCTACACTGGTGAACGTGAGCTTGATAAGCCACTTGGCGCAGTGCAAATGGGTCTGATATATGTAAATCCGCAAGGCCCAGATGGGAATCCTGATCCGCTTGCAAGCGCGAGAGATATAAGAGAAACATTTAGTCGTATGGCGATGAATGATGAAGAGACTGTTGCCCTTACCGCCGGTGGACACACTTTTGGTAAGGCTCATGGCGCTGGTAGTGAGGATCTCGTCGGTGTTGAGCCTGAGGGAGCTCCGCTTGAGCAAATGGGGTTTGGCTGGAAAAATGACCATGGCTCAGGATTAGGTCGTGATAGTATTACCAGCGGAATAGAGGGTGCCTGGACCGCTAATCCTACTCAGTGGGACAATGGCTATTTTGATATATTATTTGGGAACGAATGGGAACTTGGTAAAAGTCCAGCAGGGGCACACCAGTGGCACCCTGTAGATCCTAAAGAAAAATATCTTGCGCCAGATGCAGAAGATGCGTCAGTTCGTGTGAAGACGATGATGACTACTGCCGATATGGCGATGCGTGAAGACCCTATCTATAGAGAAATCTCAAAACGCTTTCATGAGAACCCGGATGAGTTTGCAGATGCTTTTGCACGAGCATGGTTCAAACTACTTCATCGTGATATGGGTCCTATAACAAGATATATGGGGCCAGAAGTTCCGGAAGAAGAACTTATATGGCAGGATCCCATTCCAGCGGGAAATAGTGACTATGATATAGACGTTGTTAAATCCCGTATTGCAGACAGTGGACTCACTGTTCAAGAGTTGGTGGAAACTTCCTGGGCTAGCGCTTCAACCTTTCGTGGTTCAGATATGCGTGGTGGCTCGAATGGCGCTCGTATTCGTCTCGCTCCACAAAAGGATTGGGAGATAAATAAGCCAGAACAGCTTGCTCGCGTATTAGGCGTACTTGGAGAAATCGCTTCAGATACTGGTGCTTCTGTAGCAGATATTGTCGTACTTGCTGGGAATGTAGGTATTGAACAAGCATCAGGTGTAAACGTTTCATTTACGCCTGGTAGAGGAGATGCCACGCAAGACCAGACTGATGTAGAATCATTTGATGTGCTTGAACCTTTTTCTGATGGTTTTAGAAATTATCATAAAAAAGAGTTTGAAGTCACTGCTGAACAAATGTTGTTAGATAAAGCGCAACTACTAGGACTAACGGCTCCAGAGATGACAGTACTTGTTGGTGGAATGCGATCATTAGGTATTAGTGCAGATGGTCACGGTGTTTTCACTAACACACCTGAAAAACTCACTAATGACTGGTTTATTACATTGCTCGATATGGAAGTAGAATGGAAAGCGACAGGAAGAAACTCTTATGAAGCTAGTGATCGTTCTTCAGGCGAAGTTGTAAGAACGGCTACACGCGCTGACCTCGTATTTGGTTCTAACTCTCAACTAAGAGCATTAGCAGAAGTCTATGCGAGTGATGACTCACAAGATAAATTTGTGAAAGATTTTGTCAATGCTTGGACCAAGGTAATGAATCTTGATCGTTTTGATGTATCTTAATTTTTATAATAACTAAATACTGAAAGGGAACGAAAAATGGCTAAATATGAATGTGATCACTGTGGTATGGGAGTAGAGGACCTTAAGTGTGCAAAATGTGGAACATCACTAGTACATGACCACATAACAAAAGATGATGGTACCCAAGTTGCCATAGCCAAATGCCCTGATGGTCATGGAAAAATAAAGTCACCGATGTGCTGTGGGCATGATATGGCATGTGAATTGAATTAATTCGTGAAAAAATTAAAAAAATAATTTTTCACTTATTATTTCTATTTAAAAAGGCTCCAAAAGGAGCCTTTTTATTTTTTGAGTATACCTCTTAGCACTACACCACCTAGAACCATTGTACCTCCTAAAAACGACCACGGACCCAGGGTCTCACCAAGAATAATAAATACTAATATAGGATTAAGTATCGGCTCAATAATGGGAAAAATTATGGCATCTAAGGCTGTCACATGCTTTATAGCTGTAGTATATAATATATATGGTATTCCAAGCTGAAAAATGCCTAAGACCAACACTAAAATTACAGGTTTTATCTCTAAGCTTATACCTGTTGCAATAACAGGAAGACCAATGATCAATGTGAGTATATTTCCCAAGAGCACAGAATCAGACGGTGAGTCATCTTTTTGTTTTCGTAATAGTAAAGTCAGAGCAGCAAAACTCATACCAGAGAATATGGCAAATATATTTCCAGTAAAACCATCTAGCGTTAGTTCATCAATAAAAAATAATGCCAGTCCAGTTAGTAGAATAGCTATTGTGGCCCAATCAACTATCGTAGATCTCTCTCCAAGAAACATATATCCAAAGAAAGCAACATAGACAGGTGCAGTGTATTGTAATAAAATAGCATTTCCAGCAGTAGTTAGTTTATTTGCCATAACAAATAGTGTAACAACAAGAGCGTAACAACAGGCCGCTACTATTTTTGATCTTGAAAAAGTTAGTTTATTTCCACTGCTCAATAGATAAATAACTATGGCTGCGATTCCACCTCGGAGACCAGAGATTGCAAGCGGAGGCCATGGAATACTTTTAATGAGTACTCCTCCCATTGACCATAAAATTCCCGCAAGAACTAATAATAATATTGCCTTATTTCTTTTCAATTACTTACCCTAATATGGATAATAAAAAGCCTCAGAAAACTGAGGCTTTTTATTATTAATTGTAAAATACTAAAAACTAAAAACCTTTTATAGTTCCTGCTTTTTTATACATTTGAAAAACAAGGTGCCAGCCCAAAACAACAAAAAATAATGGGACCAACCAGGCAGTCTGAGATGTTAAGCCAGGTATCCAACCTCCGCCTGCTAATGCAGTCCCTGAATGGTGGACCCCAATCATTGTCCAAACCAGTGGAACGGACATATAGGTATTATGTTTTGATCTTAGTCCAGCAAGCGCTAATAAATCAGCGTCAGGTGGTTCACCATTCTTTATTGCATTGATAATTTTTTGTTGAGCAGGCCAAATTCGAAACCATACATTGAATGCCATTAGAGTACCAAACATTGTCCCTAAATGAATATTAAAAGTACGATATTCAAATCCTGCAAATTTTTGCATTGCAAAAACATAAACGGAAATAAGTAGAAAGCTAATAACTGTAACTAATCTAACATTTGAAGCTAGTGGGCTTTTATATATGAAATCATATAGAAAAACCGCAACAAAAGTGAATAAGAGTAAAATATGAATGAACATATTTGCGGGCTCACCAGTTACATCATCTGAAGTGAAATCTCCGGGCATCAAACCTTCACTACCTGACCAATAAATTACGTAAAGTAATACAATACCTGTGATCCAAGTATATGCGGCACCCCATCTGAACCAGTATAATGTTCTAGGCATCAGTTCAGGCACAACCTTCTTTTTTGTATCTCCATCCATAGTAGGAGCAAAAGAGGTATTTACAAAGTTAAAAAAGTATAGAAGGCCTATCCACATGATTCCAGCAATTACATGCAGCCATTTAAATATTGGATGAATTAAGTCCATGATTTTCCTCTCTAAATTATCTGTTACAATTTATTTATAATTAGTACTAATAAAAAAGTTTTATGATTCTGGATATGGAAATAACTTGTCAAACGGCGTAACCTGACTATACTGATCACGGTAGACAATGTGACTTCTATTAAACTTTGTATATGAATCAATTCCCGTAGCAGCCGCTAACGTATGAAGACCATTTCTCAGTGTAATAACATAGTTAAGCACTCGCCATTTTTTTTCATTAACCACTAGGCCTTTTTGATGTTCTTTGTCTGTCGTTGCAACACCTACAGGACAATGGTTTGTATGGCACTTTGCGGCGCCTATACATCCTACCGATATCATCATACCTCGAGCGATATTTACCATATCGGCTCCCATGGCCATGGCAATCGCAATTTTATCAGGACTAAATAATTTTCCACTAGCAAATATCTTGACCCTTTCTCTAACCCCATGGGATCTAAGTGCATTGTCTAGGTATATAAGACCTGACTTTATTGGAAGTCCCATGCTATCGGCCATTTCCTGGTATGTAGCACCCGAGCCACCCTCACCGCCATCAACAGTAATAAAGTCTGGTCCTCTACCAGTATCTTTCATATAGCTACATAATTCATCTGCGGAATCGGGTCCACCCATTACTATCTTTATACCTATTGGCTTACCCCCTTGCTCTCTCATTTTATCAATAAAGTCGAATAAAGAAGCATGATCATGGAATTGATTATGCCGGTTAGGAGAGTCAACGGTCTTCCAAGGAGTCACTCCTCTTATTTCAGCAATCTCAGGGTTAACTTTGTTTCCTTCTACATGTCCACCCCGAATCTTCGCACCCTGTGCTAATTTTATTTCAAAGCATCTAATATGAGGGTTTTCAGCTTTTTCTTTAAACTTCTCCCAGCTGAAAGTTCCATCTTCATTACGAACTCCAAAAATACCAGATCCTATCTGCATAATAACATCACCCCCACCAAGCGTATGGTACGGAGCCAGACCACCCTCTCCAGTATGGACCCATGAGCCCGTAGCCATGCCAAGGCCGTAACTCATAGAGCTAATTGCATTCTCGCCTAAGGCTCCATAGCTCATCGCGCTCATGCCGACTGGACCTTTGACCCTCCACGGCTCTCGACAATTTTCTCCGATGACTATTGCGTTTTCATCAGGCAGTGTCCAAGGTGAAACATCAACCTCTTCAAGGTGTTCGGTTCTTGAGAATAACCCTTCTGTACCAATATAGCGTTTTGTCCTAATTTTAGGAGAAGTTTCAACCAGCATCTCCTCTTTTTGTTTAGGGAACATTGAATTGCGAATGTAAAAACCAGGTTTTTCAAAATCACGTTTTGAACCAAAACCTATTACAGTTTTTAAATATTTTCCTTGAACAACTATATTAGCAAAGTCTGATCTATTAAAGGGCTTCCCCTCATGATCAGAGTCAAATAAATATTGCCGGAATTCTGGCCCGAGCATTTCTAACATGTATCTAATTCGACCTAGGATAGGAAAGTTTCTTAGGACAGCGTGCTGGCTCTGGTTTCTATCATGGAAATAGAGATAGATAAAAAGGAATAACGGTATTAAGAAAAATAAAAAAAGCGAAATATTGATAATCGCAGATAAATCTATTTTATCAAACATAATTGCTCCAAGAATTATACTGTTATTTTACTATTAATATTGGAACGTTACACCTGTTCATTACGGATAAGGGTTTACTTCCTTTAAAATATCTTTTTATGGGGCTCATGTTAGAAGCTCCCATGACTATTATCTTATCATCATTCGCTTTTTCAATAATTTTTTCAACTGGATCTCCGTATTCTTCTAGATTTGTGTAGCTAACTCCTGATCTTCGAATCAGTTTTGTTATTTTTGAGGTATTCAGACTTTTATCACTGCCGGAGCCATTATCACTCAAAATCGTAAGAACATCTATGCCTATATTATAAGCTATTGCTACTCGAATACCATATTTTGCTGCTTTCATTGTTCCTTGAGAATTATCAATGGGTAACAATACTCTAGTGAATTTTTCATTATTATGCTGGTTCACAACTAAAATAGAACTATTGATATACTGTAATAAATCATGCGACATATTCCTTTTCTGACTTTTCCCTACTATGGTAACATCATAGCCACCATACTGCACCTCTTCTCTAAGCTCAGAGATAATATCTCCATTACGTAGAATCAGGTTTACATCTTCACAAACAGTCCCGGACAAGTAAACCAATTTTCGATCTTCTCCGTCATCGATTAATCTATTTTTTGGAAACCCGGTTTCAATCTGTTTAGAATCAATTAATGAATTATCAGATAAATAATTAAATGCCCATTCTAGCACATCGACACCAGGAGGATCAAAGTCCCAAGATTCCATCTGATCTTGAGCCAGTTCAACTAGCTGAGAACTGAACTCGCTTATCTTTTCACCAACATCTATTATTGTTGTTTTTGCTTTAAAAGCCTGAGCAACTTTCATGCCTAAATGGAGTGTCGGTTTTGAATATCGTTTGCTTCCTACGGCTATTAAAATTTTCATTACGTTAATTCCTCAATTTATGTTTAATTGATAATCACCCAGTATGTATTAACATAGACTATTAATAAAAAAATTGATACGAACCCTATTCGCCAACCTATTTTTAAAAAATCTTTCGGTTTTAACATACCGCTTGAATAAACAATTGTACAAGCAGGAGCGGCAACAGCTGTAAAATAACCAAACGCTGATGAGATTGCTGTTACTAAACCAATATGCATCATATCAGGAATAAGATTCATTGTTATCGGGCCAAGGACAGCAACTGTTGCAGAACTAGATAAAATATTTGTCATAGCCGCAGTAATCATGATAACAATTAAATCACTAAAAAATGGAAACGTATCCATCATGCTTCCAAATAGCATAATTACCTGATCGGCTAACCATAATGCGGCTCCGGTTGACCTGATACTAGTACCCAGAGAAATTGTTGCTCCAAATAGTATAATCACACCCCAGTGAGTATGCCTACTTAAATCATTCCACCTGACAAACCCTCCTAAAATGTATAAAAAGACACCAGTAAGTGCGATAGTACCTAACCCAAACCTCTCACTAAAGAAGAAATATCCAAGAAAAACCAATATGAATATAATTACTGTAACGGTATTACGCCCTGTCATACTTCTCGATTTTGCGACCTTTATAACTAACTTTCTGATGCTACTGTCTAAAATTTTATATTCTGGCTTAAATGTATTAATAATTATCCATGCTACTATTGGTATCTGTATTATTACGAAAGGATATATTTTTATCATCCATTCAAAATAAGATATTGACAGCCCTGATTGATTAAAATAATTAATCATAATAACATTCCTTCCACCACCTGAAGGTGTACCTGCTGAGCCAATTAGGCATCCATATGCAATCGAAAATAATATGGCAGCAGCTAAGTTCTTCACTTTCTCGGTATCAGAAGAAGTGAATCTTATTAGAGTCATACCTATTGGTAACATAATCGCAGCAACGGTATGTTCACCGATAAATGAAGATAAAACCGCTGAGATAGATAGAAATCCAAAGACGATATTGGCTGTTTTATTTCCTGTAAGCTTTAGTATACCTAAAGCAATTCTAGAGTCCCAACCTTGTCTAATAATTACTACCGCGAGCATCAGAGAACCCATAATAAAAAATACTGCGTCATTCATAAATGCTTTGGCGATACCATCTGCAGAGTCTACACCTCCATAAATCTGAGCCAGCAGTATATAAATCGCGATCGCTGGTAAGGGAATTGGTTCTTTTATGATTAAAATAAGAGTAGTGATCAATATCACGATTGAGGTGAAACCTTTTTGGCTAAGCTCTGTTGGTTGAGGCAATAAAAATAAAATAAATCCAATTAGTATTGCATAAATAAACCATCTTTTTTGGGTCGCCCAAAAAAGAAAGTTACTCAGAGAAAGATTTGAAAAGCCTAACAATAATAATCCTAAATATTGATCCTTAATCAGTGATCCAACTTAAAATATGACTCAATATGCTTCCTATATGAAAATGAATCATAAAAAAAATATTTTATGGTTTTTATTAATATATCATAAATATCATATATTAGGACCTAAATCATATGGATATAAAAACATAACATTGACTGAGATTCCACTATTCCCTTTAAATATCGTTGTCCTACCTTACGAGGAAGTGCCTCTACATATTTTTGAACCGAGATACAAAAAAATGGTTGATAACTCAATAAAGAATGGTACCCCGTTTGGGATAGTATTAAACAATAATGGGACTTTTGATAATATTGGCTGCAGCCTGGATATTACCAAAGTCATCAACCACTATAAGACCGGAGAATATGATCTTATCGCCACTGGTAGAAAGTGTTTTCATGTAATAGAAAAAATAAAAAAGAATGACCTCTGGATAGGCAATATTGAATATGTGACAGCGGCTGAAGATGAAAATGAAAAAATATTAAACCAGGTCCAAGATAGATACCTTGAACTGTTGATGAAACTAGGAAAAGAAGAAAATTTTGAGATATATCTCGATAGGAAATTATCTTTTCAGTTTTTGATTGGAATCGCTCTGCCCTTAGAATTAAAGAAAACTATACTCCGATTAAAAAATGAACGGGAAAGATTATTATATATTTATGATCTATTTGATAAAATATTATCTCAGCCGCTTAACAATCCGGAAAATAAATTCCCGATAGCGTAATTAATTTTTATCTAATTTTTCTATCCTTCTCTGGTGCCTGCCACCTTCAAAATCTTCACCAAACCATATCTTTATTATTCTATAGATTTCTTCTTCGGTCATAAACCTTGCACCTAGTGAAAGTATATTTGCGTTATTATGCTGGCGTGATAGTTTAATTATTTCTTCAGGACCATTATAAAATACAGCGGCCCTAATACCCCTAATGCGATTTGCTGCCATTGCCTCTCCTTGCCCTGAGCCACCTAGTATTATTCCTCGACTTTCTTGTTCTTCAGCAACAGCTTTTGCACAGGGAAATATAAAGTCTGGATAATCATCCAACGCATCAAACTCATAGGCACCATGGTCAATCACTTCATGCCCCAACTCAATTAAATAAAGTTTTATTTTATCCTTGAGTTCAAGTCCAGCATGGTCTGTCGCGAGGTGCACCTTCACAATAGTTCTTTTAAATATTTTTCAATCTTATTTATGACCTGCTCAGGAGTAAAACCAAACTCAATCGCTAGATCAGCAGCAGGAGCAGAACTACCAAAGTGATTGATACCAATAGCAAGACCATTACTACCTATATATTTTTCCCAGCCACTTGTAATACCAGCCTCGATAGATATTTTTAAACTCCCTCTTTGTGGGATTAGCTCTTCCTTATACTCTTCTGTTTGCTCATTAAATATTTCCCAGCAAGGCACACTAACAACTCGAACTTTATTTGGTTCTAATTTTTTTGCTACTGTCATTGCAAGACTCACCTCTGACCCAGTGGAAAGAATAATTATTTTAGGTATTCCTTCACAATCTAAAACTGGATAGGCTCCTTTTGACACGTTCTTATCAGTTTGTTTTTGACTGCCATCAAGTATCGGGACGCCTTGCCTTGTGAGAAGTAACGCGGATGGAGTATTTTTATCTTCGATTGCAAGCTTAAAGCACGAGGCCGTCTCTTTTGCGTCTGCAGGCCTATAAACCTTAAAATTAGGAATCGCCCTGAGGCTCATTATATGCTCAATAGGTTGATGTGTAGGCCCATCTTCTCCAAGATAAAACGAATCATGTGTAAACTCATGTATCACTCTTACTTTTTGAATAGCCGCAAGTCGAAGAGCTGGCCTTTCATAATCTGAAAACACTAAAAATGTGCCGCCGAAAGGAATTATACCTCCATGCAATGCCATTCCATTCATTATAGCTGCCATTGGAAATTCCCTAACTCCAAATGGTATGTTCCTTCCAGATTTGTTTGTTTTTTGGAAGTCACCATATTTCTTAGCAAAGTTTCCTGTATAGTTTGATGGCTCAAGATCTGCAGAACCTCCGACCAGCTGAGGAAGAGCACCGGCAACCAAATCTAATACAGCTCCGAATGCTTTTCTTGTTGCTAATACCTCGCCAGCCTTAAAAGCTGGACTTTCAAATTCGGAGATAATTTTATCACCGATTGTGCTAGCTATCATTTGCTTAAGATCTTCTTTTTTACTCGCTTTTTTATATAGCTCTTGCCAAGCGCTTGCTTGTTTGACCAAATCTGAAAATCTATGACTAAAATGAGCAAACGCTTCCGCAGGCACATAAAACTTTTTAAGAGGAAGGCCGAGTTTCTCTTTTGTTGCGTCTATTTCATCCTGAGGTAATGGTGCCCCATGAGTATTATGGTCACCCTCCATATTCAGAGTCCCTCTTGCCATTACAGTTTTTCCGATGATAATACTTGGCTTGTCCATGACCTTAGCTGTCTCAATCGCAAAATGTAGGGCGCTGTGATCATGCCCATCGATCTCCTGAACGTTCCAACCCAAGCCATCAAAAACGGTAGCATAATTAACAGAATCTGAGCGAGATACTTTACCCGAAATTTGTGCATCGTTTGCATCATAGTAAACGATAAGTTTTTTTAACCCTAAGTGTCCGGCTATTGCTGCGGCTCCAAGCGAAACAGGCTCCTGTAAATCTCCGTCTGTTGCCAGGACATATGTGAAATGATTGATCAAGTCTTTTGAGTCTTCATCATGGTCAGCTATAGAGTGCGACAGATATGATTCAGCTAGTGCCATACCGACACCCATTGCAAAACCCTGCCCTAGAGGCCCAGTGGTACACTCTACACCAGGAATTTCAACCTCAGGATGTCCTGGTGTGTGACTCCCTAGCTGTCTGAACTTTTTTATTTCTGATAGTTTCATCCACCCAACAAGGTGTAAAACACTATATTGAAGCATGGACATGTGTCCCCCTGAGAGGATGAAACGATCTCTATCAAACCAGTCGGGGTTTTTTGGATCAAATTTGAGATAATCTTTGAACAATAAATAAACAAAATCAGCAGAGCTCATGGCTCCACCAGGATGACCACTGTTAGCTTTTCGGACAGCATCCATAATTAATCCTTTGATGACAGAAATACTGAATTGATCTTTATCTGTAATAGACCAATATTCAAAAGATTCCAGATCTTTATAGGTATGCATTATTTAACTTGGGTTTATCTACTATCTAATAAATATTTAAAATATTATCATTCATCGTAAAGATTATTTAAATCAATATCAACGTCTTTTTTCTTAGCCTTGTCTACCTTAAACATTTCTTCCTGATTAAGGCCCATTGAATTCGCGATTACCATGTCTGGAAGAGATTGAATACGGATATTATAATTATTTACACTCTCATTATACAACTCGCGTCTATCAGCAATTTCATTTTCAAGTCCGCTTATTCTATCCTGTAGATTTAAAAAATTATCATTTGACCTTAGCTCAGGATAGGCCTCAGATAGAGCAAATACTGATTTTAAAGCGTCTGATATTTGATTATCTGCATCTGCTTTTTCAGTGATACTATCTGCGCCAAGGTAAGACTTTCTCGCGTCCATCACATTATCAAACATTGTTTTTTCATGTTTCACAAAAGATTTTAATACTTTAATTAACTTTGGTATCTCATCAGACCTTTGCATTAAAAGAACATCAATATTAGCCCATGATTTTTTTATGTTCTCTTTGACATGAATGAGCCCATTATACACTGTGAAAAACCAAGACACCATCCCAATAAATAATAGAACAACTACAAAGATAGTAACTATTTGCATTGGTTAACTTTCATTCTAGAGTTAAGCATTGACACTATTTGCACGATCATAAAATTCTTTGATAACATTCTGAGGATCATCAGATCCAAAAACCTCTGACCCGGCAACAAGTATATCTCCACCGGCCGATATAACCTCTTTTGCATTATGTAGCTTTATTCCGCCATCAACCTGTATCTGTATACGATCCAGGCACTGGTCAGATAAATAATTTTTTATTTTCATTATTCGTGCAGAAGATTCGGGTATATAACCCTGTCCTCCTAAACCTGGCTCTACGCTCATTACTAATATAAGATCAACTTTTTCAATGAATGGAACGATTGTCTTAAATGGGGTCGATGGTTTTAAAGAGATCCCGACCATTTTTCCTGTTGAACGGATCAAATCTATAACCCCATTTGGATCATCCGTGGCCTCAATGTGAAACGTGATGTTGTCTGCTCCTGCTCTGGCAAAGGGCTCAACTAATTTCTCGGGATCTACTACCATCATATGCACGTCAATAAATTTGTCGGTTACAGATCTTAATGATTTTACAACAGGCGGGCCTATCGTAAGATTAGGAACAAACTGATTATCCATTACATCTATATGGATCCAGTCCGCGCCTCCTTCATCACAAATTTTCAGAGCACTACGTAAGTCTGAGAAGTCAGCAGATAGTATGGATGGCGCAAGTTTGAATTCTGAAAACATATACCAATCTAAATTTAATTATAAACCGTTCTTAATCATAGATTTGTAAATAATTAGCAATAAGAAAACTGTATTGTTTTTTTTAAATCAGGGTGTAAGCTTTTATGAACGGGGCATGCTAGAGCAGCATTTTCAAGGCGCTTACGATATTTTTTGTCTATTTCTTTGTCCATAACTATACGAATGTCTATCTCTTTTATTCTTCTAGGGCTAGTCCCCATAATCTTTTCTACCGATGCACTAGTCCTTGATACATCAATATCATATTTTTTTGCAGCTATGCCTATTATAGTGATCATACAAGACCCCAATGCCGTTGCGACCAGGTCAGTCGGAGAAAACGCCTCTCCTTTTCCATTATTATCTACCGGGGCATCGGTAAATATTTTTTCTCCAGAAGCAATATGCTCTGCCTCAGTTCTAAGATTATTTTGATAAGTTATATTTGCCATATTCATCACTTAACTACATACCTCCCTAAATACACGTTTAAAGTTACCGCCTAATATTTTTCTTACATCTCTTAAGCTAAAACCACTGTCTAATAATTTTTTTGTCAAAAATGGTAGTTTCGTCACATCCTCTAAACCAGCCGGCATAATATCTACGCCATCATAGTCAGAACCTAGGCCTACATGATCAACCCCAACCAAGTCAGAAATGTATCTAATGTGACGGACAACAGTATTGATGTCTGGCACGATCCTACTTTTTTCATGTTTTAATATTTTTGACTCAGCATGCCAATAAGATATTGAAGAAGCATCGTATTGTTCAGACAGCGCTTGTCGCTCAAATTCATACTTCATGTTAATCATAGCTTCTTTTTCTAAGTATGTACTGTCTATATAGCCTGGATAAAAATTGACAAAAACCACTCCCCCGTTTTTCCCGATAGCGACCAGCTGGTCATCTTTTAAATTTCTATAATGAGGGCACAATGTGTATACCGAAGAATGAGAAGCGATAATTGGCTCACTCGTCAAATTGATCACATCCCAAAAAGTCTTTTCCCCGGCATGCGAGATGTCTATCATAACACCAAGCCTGTTGCATTCTTTTACTACTTTGCGACCAAACTTAGTAAGCCCAATACGTTTTAAACTGACTCTATTTTCAAACTCATCTTTAGCTGAGGTACCAATACTATTTGAATTATTCCAGGTTAGACCTAGATATTTCATTCCTCTATCAAAAAAGTGTTCCACCTTTGTTATATCATTACCAATAACATGACCCCCTTCAACACCAATCACACATGACATGATATCTCTTTTTTGGTTGTAATTAATATCTTGATATGTGTCTATGATCCGCCATTGATCTGGAACTCTACTACATAAAAATTCAAGCTTACTAATCATATCATCTGCTCTTTGAAAATATTCAGATGGCGCGAATTCAAGCGGGCTCACCCATACAGAAAAAACCTGAAGATCAACACCCCCCATTTTTAGCTTCACTAGGTCAGACTGCGAATCAGGGTGCCTTAAAAGAATCTCCTCTCCCTCCATCGCTCTTAGGAGCACATCATTGTGGGTGTCCGCTACAAAAGAATCCACATGAATCTGATGAGTAGGTCTATCACAACCGCTGGTCAGCAAAGCGATAAACCCAAGAGTTATTAAAGATGATATAATCTTAGTCCCACTCAAAGCCAGAAACGATATCAGTATTCGAATTTATCTCAATAAGATTATAGTCCTGTATTTGATCAATAAAATAATAAAGAAATTTTGTTGAATCATTATCACTCAGCCAAACAGAATCAGGAAGACCAAGCATCTCAATTACAGAAAACTCACTGGGGTTAGACCTCAAAAATTCCCATACTTCATAGTCAGTCATAAGACCCATACTAAAAATAGTTTTTTCAACAAGATCTGGGCGATTCACTTTTGTTGGCGGCAACATAATTGGCCTTGGCGCTTTTATCTCTGGCGCGCAAGAAAAAAACAGGCTTATCATTAATAAATATTTATAGTTCATATCTGAAAATAAGATATATAAAATCCATGAAACAAGTGGACTAATATGATATTTTATACTTTTTTATGATAATCAAATGCTTGACTTTAGATATTGGCATCAAATAAAATTGTTTTAACTTCTGGCCTGCCTGGTCCGAGGTAAAAATCATGGCAATAGATGATAAAAAAAATCGTTTTTATTTTAACAAGGAGTTCCTTGGAAGTCCCCAGGGGAGGTCTGTCCGTATTTTATCAGAATACTATGGCCCTCTACAAAAAATAAAAAAGAATAAGATTTACGATACTATCGTATTCTTTGGCTCTGCGCGAATCAATTCAAAAGAAAATGCAGAGATCGCTCTAAAACAATTAACTGGATCCACATCTGAAAAAGAAAAAAAACGAATCGAAAAAAATCTTGAAATGAGCAGATATTATGAGGACGCAAGGCAGTTAGCCAGTAAGCTCACAACCTGGAGCAAAAATTTAAAAAGCAAAAAATCACGGTATATCATTACATCAGGAGGGGGCGGCGGCATAATGGAAGCCGCTAACAGAGGAGCTAAAGAGGCTGGTGGAATCTCAATGGGCCTGACGATATCTTTACCATTTGAGGCAACAAGCAATAAATATATATCAGACGATCTTGATCTAAAGTTTCACTATTTTTTCATGAGAAAATTTTGGTTCATCTACCTGGCAAAAGCTTTGGTTGTATGGCCAGGAGGGTTTGGCACCCTTGATGAGGTCATGGAACTGCTCACGCTGATTCAAACGAAAAAAATAAAAAAACGATTGCCGATAGTTCTCTATGGTTCTGAGTTTTGGAATTCTGTTGTTAACTGGGATTATTTGGTCGAATGCGGTACTATATCTGAGGAAGATCTAAAACTATTCTTTATATCTGACAGTGTTGAGGATGCGTTTAATTATATAGTAAAGTATATTGAAGATTATAAACTAAAAGGTCCAAATTTTTAGATGGTAAAATATATTCTACTCCTTATTCTGCCGGTGCTAATGATGGCTCAGATCGATCCGATAGAGAACCTCCATCACAATCAGCCTAGAGTCTGGACCCTAACACACGCCATGATCCATACTGCACCCGGAGATTTCATTAAAGACGGCTCAATCACCATAAGAAACGGAAAAATTGAGGCGGTTGGAAGATACATTAAAACACCGCGGGATGCATTTGAGATTGATCTCAAGGGTGCACATGTTTATGCTGGATTTATTGAAAGCTGGCTCGAAACTGAATCTTCAAAAGAAACCTCGAAAAGTCTAAGAAAACACTGGGACACCAAAGTCAGACCAGAATATAGATCCGTAGACAATCTTTCTGTTAAAAATAAAGATATAAAAGATCTCAGATCACTAGGATTCACAACAGCGCATATAGTGCCTAAGCAAGGGATATTCAGAGGTCAGTCAGGCATCATAAGCCTGATGAATAAACCAAAAACAATAAAATCATCTGTAGCACAGATTGTTGATTTTAAATACAGACCGAAAGGAAAACGTGCTTATCCAAGATCACTGCTCGGAGTAATCGCACATATCCGCCAGACCCTTTTTGATTCAGAGTGGTATGTTAAGGCTCAAGATATTTTTGAAGCATACCCAAGTGATAATGAGCCTCTCTCCTCCAATGTTTCTCTAGAAAGTTTAGGAATTTCTCGAGCAGTGAACAAACCATTTGTATTCATTACAACAAATGAAAATTATTCAAATAGAGCAATGAACATTGCAAAGGAGTTTAACCTGAACACATGGATCCTAGGAAGTGGATATGAGTATAGAAGACTAGATTATTATTCAAATAAGAAGCCATTTTTCATTTTACCAATAAATTTCCCTTCAAAGCCTGGTCTCCTTAAGCCACTGAGCGACCTTCAATATTCCACAGAAGAATTAAAACATTGGGACATGGCCCCTGATAATTTATTTTACCTAAATGATGCCGGTCTTGATTTTTCAATCACTAGTCATAATTTAAAAAAGAAATCACAATTTCGTAGCAACCTCCAAAAAATTATTGACAGAGGGCTAGGTGAAGATATCGTACTCGCTAGCTTAACAACAGAACCTGCAGAAGCCATAGGAATGCAAAAATCTTTGGGCCGAATAGCTCCAGGCTATGATGCAAACCTAGTAATCGTAGATGGTGAATATTTTGACCCAAAATCACGAGTCACCAGTGTTTGGATCGAAGGTAAAGAGCATTATATCGCACCCAGAAGCGTCCCAACATTCTTAGGTACTTGGTCACTAAAATATAGTGGTAGTGCCTACGAGTTAAAGATCGAAGATCCATTAACAAAACAAACTAGCTCAAAACAAAAATCAATCTCTGTTGATAAAAGGGCTGAATTTTATAAAGGACTCATTACTATTAATAATAAATCTGCAGAGATCTATAATATTGATATTTTTGAGTCGTCAATATCTTTCACTGTCGGTGGATCTGAAATAGGCTTAAAGGGAGCCCTTACTTTTAGTGGGGAACTATCAAATGATCAGATTGTCGGAACAGTAAAAAGTTATTTAGATAATTCTCTGTCATTTCAAGCTGACAGAAAAAAAATAGATAAAAAAAATGAGAGAATTGTTGAGAAATTCAGCGATCTATCTATCTTTTACCCTGAAGGCGCGTATGGTCTTCTTAAAGACCCACCAAAGCCAAATGCAATCCTAATCAATGACGCGACACTTTGGACCTGCGGGCCAAAAGGTACTCTCGCAGAGTGGGACATTCTTTTTGTTGATGGTAAGATAAAACAGGTCGCTCCTGACATTGCAGTCCCTCAAGGAAGCGCAGTCGTAATTGAAGGTGCTGGAAAACATATTACTCCAGGACTGATTGACTGTCACAGTCACTCGGCAGCTAGTTCAATAAATGAAGGAACCCAGTATATAACATCAGAAGTTCGCATGAGAGATGTTATTGACCCAGATGACATAAATATATACAGGCAACTTGGAGGCGGCCTGACTACCGCTAATGTTCTACATGGATCTGCCAATCCTATTGGCGGGCAAAATGCAGTTATAAAACTCCGCTGGGGGAAAAAGCCTAATGATCTTCTGTTTAAAGATGCTCCACAGGGAATCAAGTTTGCATTAGGTGAAAATGTCAAACAAGCAAACTGGTCCGGTACAAACCGCTATCCCCAGACACGTATGGGAGTAGAACAAGTAATACGCGATGCATTTCGAGCAGCATTGGACTATAAGAATGCGAATGAAAACTATCTCAGAAATTCAAAATCTCAACGAACGAAGATCCCCCCTAGACGCGATCTAGAGCTGGATGCGCTGGTAGAGATACTTGAAGGAAAAAGACTCGTCCACTGCCACTCTTACCGCCAAGATGAAATCCTAATGCTCACCAGAGTCGCAGAAGATTTTGGTTTTAAGATAGCAACTTTCCAACATGTTCTCGAGGGCTATAAAGTTGCAGAACGAATTGCAGAACATGGTGCGGGAGCCTCAACCTTTTCTGACTGGTGGCAATATAAGTTTGAGGTCATTGATGCGATCCCGTACAATGGCACTCTGATGACAAAAAATAATGTTCTGGTATCGTTTAACTCAGATGATGATGAGCTGGCAAGAAGGCTAAATACAGAAGCAGCAAAAGCAATTCAATACGGTGGACTTGATCCAAATGAAGCCCTAAAACTGGTCACAATAAACCCAGCTAAGCAGTTAAAGATTGATCAATGGGTTGGCTCACTAGAACCAAAAAAAGATGCTGACTTCGTGATCTGGGATGGGGAGCCTCTTTCTGTTTATAGTCAGGTTGAAGAAACATGGATTGACGGAATCAGATATTATTCTAAAAAAGAAAATGAACTACTTGAGCAAAGAGATAGCGACCTTAGAAAAAATATTATTCAGAAGATACTCTCAACCCCAACGAAGATATCAAGCGGCTCAAACAAAAATAATAAATCATCAAAGTACGATACAGGATACCATTGTGATTCTGTAGATAATTCAGGAACCTATGAAGATCAATAAGCTACTGCCAGTATTTCTATTTACCTGCATAGGACTTTCTAATGACCAAATCCCAGGTGAAATACAAAAAAGACCCATACTGCTAAAGGGTGGAATACTGCACACAGTATCTACTGAGGTCTTAGATGGTTATGATATTCTATTTTCAAAAGGGAAAATAGTAAGAATAGAGAAGAATATAATGGCCTCTCCTGAGACAGACGTATACGATGTGTTTGGTAAACATATTATCCCAAGTTATATCGCTCCAATAACTAGGATAGGCCTGGTTGAAGTTGGACTGGTTCGTCAGTCAGTAGACTATGCAGAGAGAGGATCAATTAATCCAAATGTTAAAGCAAATGTGAGCTATAATCCTGACTCAGAGCTAATCCCTGTCACTCGCTCAAACGGGGTTTTGATCGCAAACTCAGTCCCTGCCGGAGGCCGAATCTCCGGCCAGTCATCGGTTATGATGCTTGACGGGTGGACCTGGGAAAACGCAACCCTAAAACATCCCTCTGGGCTACACATAAACTGGCCTTCAATGAGCATTAACTATGGGAAAAATATTAAAAAATCAGAAAAGCAACAGCGTGAAGATATCCAAGCATCCATCCGTGAGCTTGATATTATGATCCGCAATGTTCGAGCTTATTTTCAGCGCGTAAAGCAAAGAAGTCGTATGGCCGATGAAAGGCAAAAGACTGATCTGAGACTAGAGTCAATGATCCCCTTTGTGATTGAACAAAAGACTATTTTTGTGCATGCTAATGAAGCTAGGCAGATTGAGGCTGCAATCAATTGGGCCAGAAAAAATGATCTCAAAATAGTTATAGTGGGCGGCGCTGACAGTTGGAGGTTAACAGATCTACTGGTAAAAAATAATATTCCAGTTATACTTGACAAGGTTGAAAAAGTCCCCATGCGGAGATTTGAACCGATACACCTCCCCTATAAGACACCGTTTTTGCTAAAAGCAGGTGGTGTACAGTTTTGTCTGAACACAAGAATCGGATATCCACATGATGGCAATGTAAGAAACCTCCCGAATGAGGCAATGAGAGCGGCCGCAAATGGCCTTGAAAAACCTGAGGCTCTCAGGTCTATAACTCTGAGTGCTGCAGAAATCCTTGGGATTGATGATATGGTCGGATCACTTGATATCGGGAAAGATGCAACCTTTTTTATATCAGATAAAGCGCCAATGGAAATGTCTCCAAAAGTACTAATGGCTTTTATTCAAGGAAGAGAAGTAGACCTTAATGATCGCCAGAAAATGCTATACAAAAAATATCAGGAAAAGTATCGCAGACTTGGTCAGCTGAAACAATAATAATTGTATCAGTATATAATTATTATTTCTTAATGAGTAAAAAATCCCCAATAATAAATGCTGCAGTCTTAGGCTCTGGAGTAATGGGCGCTCAGCTATCTGGATTATTTGCGAATAAAGGAATCAAAACATATTTATTTGATATATCGATTGAACTAGCCTCCAGCGGAAGAGATCGTTTAAAAACCTTAAAACCTGCTCCTCTAGAAAATTCTGAAAATATTAATCTTATTATCCCCTGCTGTTATGATACTGACATGGAAAAATTATCAGATGCAGACTGGGTCTTAGAAGCTGTAGCAGAGAATCTTGATATAAAACTTAAAGTCTATGAGAAGCTAATTCCTTTTCTAAAAAACTCTGCTATCCTGACCACAAACACGTCTGGAATCACACTCAAAGAATTATCACAAAATTTTTCATTAGATTTAAAAAATAGATTTATGGTTACCCATTTTTTTAACCCGCCTAGGTATATGCGCTTGCTGGAACTAGTAAAAGGTGAGGATACATCTTCAAAAACCTACAATGCAATATCTGATTTTGGGACCAATGTGTTAGGAAAAGGGATTGTCCCGGCCAAAGATACTCCAAATTTCATTGGGAATCGTGTAGGCGTATTTGGTCTTATGTGCACCATAAATACTGCAATAGAAATGGGTATAAATATTGAAATAGTTGATGCACTTACAGGTACGATATGCGGCAGGCCTAAGAGTGCAACATTTCGTACAGCAGACGTAATCGGGCTTGATGTACTAAAAAATGTTGCAATGACAACCTATCAAAAATCCAAGCATGATGAGTCTATAGAAAAGTTCAATATACCAGAGACTATGGAAGCCCTTATTAAAAAAGGCGATCTTGGACAAAAAACAAAAACAGGATTCTATAAAAAGGATGATAATGGAAGCATTATGGTCATTGATCTTGTCTCGAAAACATACAGACCAATTGAAAAAATAAATCTCGAACTAGATAGTGACATCATTGAAAATGGAACGATTGATAAGCGTATCAATACCTTAATTAATTTAGAATCAAAAAACGGAGAATTTTTCTGGGAAATTTTATCACAGATGCTACTGTACTGTGCGAACCGTGTGCCAGAGGTCTCAAATGATATTTCAAATATAGACAATGCAATGAAATGGGGTTTTGGATGGGAAGTTGGCCCGTTTGAGATATGGGATATGATTGGTTTTTCCTCATCAGTAAAGCGGATGAAATCAGATAATAAAACTATACCAAAATGGATAGAAGATATGATATCTAAAGAAGAACGAGGCTTCTATTTAAAATAGTTGCCAAATATTGTTATAGTTTTTATTATGATTGCAGGCTGCTACACTCTTTACTGCTGATAACATATTACATTATATATTTTTTAGTATTATAGAAGTAAGTACTACTGCATTCATTCTGCATACTGCTTGGAAATGAAATGAATCAGAGTAAATAATTTGATTATCAATAAGCCCTACATTCGTGGGATTTTTTGTTAAAATAAAATGAATAGAAAAAAACTAGAATTACTAAATTTATTAAAAAC
>TARA_B110000116_G_scaffold56439_1_pt1 | contig 21646 bp, 17 predicted proteins | sample TARA_B110000116 | Tara Oceans TARA_B110000116 (sample SAMEA4397355) | marine metagenome | biome: Polar Biome; feature: [ZZZ] marine water layer (ENVO:01000295); material: water (ENVO:00002006), including particulate matter (ENVO:01000060) such as... | depth 199 m
GAGTTCTCTGGCTTCTTCATGCCGACCCTTACTGACGAGATCGACAGACCTCCAGAATGCAATTTCAGGGATTTCAGAAGATAGTTCAGATTCTATTGCATCCCCTTCTTGGTATTTTGATAGATTAGAATAGGCATTCTGAATCTCCAGTAATCGACTTAACTCAGTCAGAGGATCAGGGTGGTCATCTACTCGAATGTCGGTAACTGTCTCCATCCAGGGTTTCGATAATTGTTCAGGACCCACTACCAAAATCCGAGCGGCTTGCATCCCTCTGATGTCGCCTCCTTGTTCTTCAGCAGCATGTAATGATGCAAGCATTCGATGTGCTAAATCACCTTGAGCATTGATGAATGCGTCATGCATAGCATTCCAGACTGTTGAATTCCACATCATATTCGCTTGGCAGGAGAATCCATCGCCGACAATATGACCTGCTTCAGGAATTGTTTGCGACCCTGTGTGCACTGCAACCCCTGCGGCAGAATCAACCATTGCAACCTGCCTTATCTCGGGGGCATCATCCAATGACAGACGTTTCCTTAACGCATTTTCAGCAGATTCTCCCTCTTCCATTAATTCGATTCCTAATGGCCCATGGTCAATTAGCGCCATTGCTTGAGTTGCGACTGCTCCGACTCCAGCTTTCGCCCAGCACACTACTCCAGCACCAAACCAATGGGATTGTACGGCAACCCCCAACTGGCCTGTTTGAGGACATCTTGCTACGATCGAATAAGTCAAATCCAGACCTCAAATTGTGGATGAGTCAGTTCCACCCATCGAACAAACTATGCCAAAATGTTCTCCAGATACTGGTTGGACTGAGAGGCGTTGTCCCCGAGCAAGGAGTGGCATTCCTTCGAGGGCTGGATTTGCTTTGAGTTCAGGGAGGCCAATTATTTCAAGAGGTGTGATAGGCTCTATGTCGACCATCATCCATCGCGGATTCTCTGGGCTAGCCTTCTCATCAAAATACTTCGAAGAAGGGTCTTGAGCGGTGTGGTCTGGATAGCCTTCCTTACACACTCGAGCTACACCTGCAATGTGAGGTGGTTTGCAATTTGAATGGTAAAACAAGACCAAATCACCGATTTTCATATCATCTCGCATGGTATTTCGAGCTTGGTAATTTCTCACACCATCCCAATGGGTCGAACCATCTTCAACTAATTGTGACCAAGGATAGACATGCGGTTCGCTCTTCATCAACCAATAATTTACCATATTTCTCACCATGCGTCGTCTGATCCCATCACCAAGGTTGCATCGATGACATTACCCTCTTCACGGGTTAATGTCCTGCGCAATCCTGCAGCTCGGGCCATATTGTTAGAACCCCCACTCAACGAGATATTTGCTTTCACCAGCAGTGCGTAAATGGCGGGGAGAAGGAAGAGGGCTGAAATTGCTGCTACAATCAACAGGATGATGATTACGTTGACAAATGGTATGATTGCAGGAATTGGAATCCAGTAAGCACACGTAAGGCCGAGAGCGGTTATCGTCGTTGCTTCGGCGAGACTCATTCCTGTACTTGCGCATGCAATTCTAATTGCGTCGAGTGACCCACCTAATTCACGTACACGATTAGCAATATGTATCGAGAAATCAACTCCGACGCCAACCAATATCGAACCTATCATTACTGTCACCAATGATAATGTTACATTGCCCGAATCCATCACCATCCATTGCATGAATACAGTGAATGCGACAGGGATTGTAGTCAGAATCGCATATTGAACATCTCTGAATACCAATCCAAGTGTCAACACGGTGAATAGTAAGGCGAATCCGAGTGAATTCCACTGTGAACCTACAATGAGAGTGTTGACTTCGATAGTTACCGAAGCCACGCCTACCAATTTTGTTGAACTGATACCGCCGCTGGTATCTTGGGCAGCGAATGTATCAATCTGGCTAGCGGCGGCCTCGGTGCTCTTGACATCCATAAATGGCATATCGATGTAAATCAAGCTCCGTTGGTAATCGCTTGACATGAACAATTCTCGCATCTCTTTCGTCAAACTATTGTAAAATACGTAAATCAGGAAATTTTGTGCTTCCGTCCCGCCAGATGGTTGTTGATCGAGAAGGGCCAGCCCCCACCAGAATGATCCGTTTCCAGAGGCTTCTCTGTCAAAGAGGAGTTCAGCAACATCCTTCATTGGTTCCGGCAATGGAGTATCGTCAATTATTTCCATAATTGGTTCGCCAGAGACATTTACTCCGACGGCTATTGCTTTCATCAAGAAGACAATCGAGACAGCCGTCGTCTGGTTTACTTGGTTGCATTTTCCTTCAAGCTCTTCGATACCTTTCAGATTATCATATGGATCATTAACTTCGGTAGGGTCATTGATGAAAGTGGGAGAGGCACTGATGTCACCATCGATTAAAAGGAATCCTGGCTGTCCGGCCTCGAATTCTTCTGAATATATCCCCATTTTTTCTACTGCAGGTACGTTTTGAGGTGCCATTTCGAGCAAATCGATGTTCTCTTCTACATTCGGCCGATTATATCCTGCTGAGATTAACATCAACGTGAGGAATACCGCTAGTGTCAATTTCGACCAATTAAGTGGGAAATTTACTGCTTTGACGAAGGCTGCAGGAGGTGGATGTGAAGGTTTCTTCAGATCTAACATCATGGTTAGATTCGGAACCATAACCATCGTCATGATGTAAACAACAACGATTCCTCCAGCCAATGACCACCCAACAGTTTGAATTGGTTTCATTGGAGTGAATGTGAGTGAGATGAATCCGATGATAGTAGTAATTGCAGAGAGCATTACGGCTCTTCCGGTCGATTGTAGAGCTTCGTCCATTTTCTCTTGTGGAGTTCCTTTAGCCTCGGCATAGCGATTGGTGATATGGAGGCCATAGGAGACCCCCAAGGCAAGTACAATGGGGCCGACTATGATTACAGTCATCGTCACCTCATAATTTGTCCAACCGATTATTCCCATTGTGATGAAAACTGAACATAAGGTTGGAAGACCAGCAATGATGAGGACCTTGATGCCTTGAACAAACCTGATTCGTCCGGTTTGTAACAAATCACAATGGAAAAGGAAGAGTCCAATGGATACAAAAATCACGCCAATAGGGAAAACCTTCCAGAATAGGTTGAATGATTCTTCAGTGACTGCGTTGGTAATAGGGACTGGGCCGGTAAGGGTCATCGTCAGATTCTTCGCTGCCCAATCATTTTTTACGCCGAGTCTATCGATTTCATCCTGAGTCCCCTCAATTAACTCAGAAATCGTCGTATTGCCAAGGTCATCACTGATTCCGATGATTATCACGGCTCGATTCCAATAGAATGCCTTCTCCGCTTCTTTGATGCCATCGCCATCCGCATCTCTCCCTACATCTCTAACAAGCTTAGAGAGTGCATTGGATGGCATCTCCTGCAGGATTTGGTCGACTCTATCTTGTTCATCGGGAATTGCGTAATTACCGAGTAGATCCTCGTTCTGATCAATAGACTCGTTGAGTTGCTCAGAGAGTTCTTCTGAACCAACTGCTTGTGCTACACCCGAGAAGAATGATTTGACAACCCGCCCTGCCGAGGAATTCACTTCTTTAATCACAGTAGAAATTGAAAGAACATAGATGACATTGTCCTCTCCACCGTCATTCTCGGCAGGATTCAATTTTTTCTCGACTTTTTCTATCTCTTCTAATATCGGGATAGTAGTAATATTGTAATCTTCCGATTCAACATAGATAACCATGACATTCGTAGTCCAATCTTCTTCGACTCTAGACAATAATTCTGATACTTCAGAACCCTGCGGTAGATAGACTGCCAAATCTCCGTTGACATTCATCGAAGACTTTCCTTCGATTGGACAAAAACCGTCACGACAATCTACGATACCTGATTCCCAGGAAAAGAAGCCAGTTACGATAAGACAAAGCACCACGGTGACTACGGGAAATTTAGTTAGAATATTTGTAAAATTGAGGTTGGCGGAGGCTCTTCGGAATTGATTTCGAGCCCGACGCCCGAGACCTCCGATATCCTTTCGTTCAACATCTACCGAGGAGAATACTTCGCTGGCTTTACTGCTGGCTCGACGAGCAACTCTAGAGGCGATATTTCGCTTGCCCCCTCCTTCATCCAACTGGCTCACGCTCCTGTTCGTCGATGACGTCTCAACGGGCAGTGCTTGAACCCGACGGCATCGAGTTCCTCTTAGAGTGAATATACGGCATGCTTCCCGACACTGCGGGAACGGTCAAGAACAAGTTGTCGCAGCGATGACTGTCCTAGGAGGGGTAAAGGAGATGGGCGGTCCTACCATTGAGGAGAAGCGTTGGTCTATTGACCTCGAAAAGAGGATTCAATCAGAGCATTATGCTGACCGTGAGGTCTACAATCGCCGTTACAGCTTCAAACCTGATTCTGGTAAGGAAATCTTCGTTGTTGACACCCCTCCTCCTTATCCAAGTGGAACTTGGCATATTGGTGCTGTTGCGCAGTATTCTATGATTGATGTAATTGCTCGGAGTCAACGATTACTCGGCAAAGAAGTATTCTTTCCATGGGGGGTGGATCGTAATGGGATCAATATCGAGTTCACCGTTGAGAGGAATACCGGACGGAAGATGAAAACTTTCGATCGAGCCGAATTCCTCGATTTGTGCGAAACCACCATCGAGGAATATACCCAAGCGATGAGGGAGACAGCGGCACGAGTAGGACTTTCTTGCGATTTTGATAAAGAATATCTTACAGATTCGGATGAATATCGAGCGGTTACTCAATCTATCTTCGTCGATTTATTCCGGCGGGGAGACATCGTTGAGGATCTCCGCCCGAATATCTACGATCCTGTCGAAGGTACAACAATCGCCGATGCCGAGGTCGAGCGCTTGCAGCGCCGTACCAAATTGATTGACGTCCGTTGGACTACAGAGGCGGGACAAGACGTTGTCATTTCGACCACTCGCCCCGAACTGATTTGTGCTTGCGGAGTGGTCGTAGTCCACCCTGATGATGAGCGTTATAGCGAACTCGTCGGAGAAAAAATCCAACTTCCAATCGATACCAATGGTCGTTCAACGACGGTCGAAATCAGAACACATCCTTCGGTCAAATCTGATTTCGGATCAGGCGTTTTGATGGTATGTTCATTCGGAGATCAAAACGATGTTGTGGTATTCAGAGAATTAGCCTTAACTCCCTTCCAAGCAATCGACCTTGATGGAAGAATGACTGAAGTTGCTGGCCCTTACGCTGGGCTCAAAGTAGCAGAAGCCAGAGAGAAGGTAATCGAGGACCTTGAGGCAGCTGGAAGAATAGTTGCAATGGTCGAAAAAGATCAGGAAGTTCCGGTAAGCGAACGAGGTAAGAACCCCGTCGAGATCATCCTGCTAACAGAATGGTATGTCCGTCAAACCCACATTCAAGGAAGGATGAAAGAACTAATCGAGGATATTGAATTCCATCCTCCTCGCAACAAACAATTTCTCCTCGATTGGATGGATAACATCAGCATCGACTGGCCCATCAGTCGTCGCCGATGGTATCACACAGAGGTTCCTATCTGGTATGCTGATGACGGTTCCAAAGTCATCACACCACCTAATGGAATTTACGTCCAACCATGGCGAGAAGGTCCACCTGATGGTAGTCGAGTCCTAGATCGGAAAACCCGAGAAGATCTAGGGTCTTGGGACGACCTGCGTGAGAAACTTGGTGAAGTCGTCGGTGAAGAGAAAGTATTCGATACTTGGATGGATTCCTCCAATTCCAATCTCTATGTTTCGGGTTATTTATCTCAACCCGAGCTCTTCGAGAAGGCTTTCCCAACTGGAATTAGACCTCAAGGAAAGGAGATTGTTCGGACCTGGCTTTACTACACTCTTCTCAAGAGCGCCCTGCTCCTAGATTCACCCGGATTTAAGCACGTCTGGATCGATGGACTCGGAATGGATCCGTGGGGGCGAAAGATGTCGAAATCACTTGGAAATGGTATCGATGCTGATTCAGTTCTCGAATGTGGGGCCGGAGGACGAACAGGTTCCTGGAAGGTTCGTGGACCGGACAAGGTTGTCAATTTACGAGCTAACAAAATTGGTTCGGAGTGCTTCCGCTTGTGGAAGGCTTGTGACGCTCAAGTAGGCGATGATTTCCACATCAATCCGGAAGAGATTGAGCAGAAATACTTCGGCGTACTTACCAAGATGTTCAACGTGGCGCGTTTCGCCTCACAATTCCCGGTGCCTGATGATCTCAATTCGATTCCGGAGTCTCTTGAACCAGAGGACAAGTGGATTCTTGCGGAATTCAATCAAGTTCTCAATCGTGTTGAAACTGCATGGTCAGATATTGACATTTACACCGCAGCACAATCTCTGAAAAATTTTGCAACAGGTGTGCTCCCCAGTCACTGGCTCGAGATGGTAAAATCCCGATTATACGATGGTGATGAGGCTGCTGCGTGGACAATTCACAGAATTGTCCGTGATTTATTGGATGCATTCTCCCCGATTTGCCCCTTCTTCAGTCACCATATTTCTTCAACTCTTTACGAGCGCTCTGCAGTCGAGGCCGAGTCATTCCCCATTCTACCGGCAGGAGCCATTGATGATGGCGTTGAAGGTTGGCTGTCGATCACCGATGCGGTGATGGAATTCAACTCTGAGATATGGAAGATCAAGAAGGAGCAAGGCCTTTCCTTGAATTTTGAATTAACAGGAATAGAGATTCCGAATGACCTAGAAGTACTAAGTATCCCTTTGAGTCGAATGCACCGTTTGGTGTGATTCAAAGTAAGAAGGGAATCAATGCCTTTCGCTCCTCAGGATATTCATCAAATTCCTCCTTGTACCATTTGTGGTGAGCAAGGGCTCTAGGAGCGAGATTACACACGGTCCATATCGCAAAGGTCGCACCTGCAAGCGACCAAGTAGCGATTGCCCACCCTGTCCATTCGATGATTTCTCCAAGATAATTTGGGCATGACACCTTATCGAATAACCCGCCTCTCGGGATTTTGTATCCTGTAGAACCATCATCGCGTAGAGCGAAGAGAATATCGTCTGATTTGATGTTGATTATCATACCAGTAATGAAAATTATCGCGCCGATTATGAATCTTGGATCAATTAACCAATCGAGACCATAATTAGGCGTTAATTCGAATAACCACATTCCATTCAACCATGTGTTGACACCATTAAAGAACAGGGCCATGAAGACGATACTAAGTGGCATCATCTTTCCTGAAATACGAGCGCGTGCAGGCCAGGCCCAGGCCCTGTTGATGTAGTGAGCAGTCCATGCAGCCCAGAATAGTAAGACGACTGGTTCTCTGTTTGAACCAAGGAAAAGCATCACAGAAAGAAAGATGGCTGGAACCGTTTCCATCAGAATCCAACCAGTTCTAGCCGGAATCCTTACTCCCCAACCCTTTCTCTCATGTCGTCCGTAAGGTGCGCGGAAGAATACCAGAGCGACAAGAACCGCAATTGCGAGACAAATCCAAAATAACGATATCAATCGGTAATCCGATTCGCTGACAAATAGCATCAGATCCTTACCTGTCCATGTTCCTTCAACCAATTAACAGAATCAAATATTGTTTGTTCGAGAGGTCTTGATTTGTGGTCAATTTGATCTCGAGCGAGGTCCCCTGGAATATCCCTGCACTGAACGGCAAGTGCATGAAGGCTCCCCTTGCTGAATGATGGTCTCTTGCCAGTGATTGAGGAAGATAGCGCAGCGAAAGGCAGAGCAAGGTACGCAGTCCAGAATGGAAGTGTGGCAATGTGAGTTCTACGCCCAATTACTTCCTTCACCATTTGTGATAACTCAGGCATCGATGCCCAGGTCCCAGGAAGCAAGTAGTGTTGCCCATCTTTACCGGAATCAATGCAATTCGCAGCACTGCGACAGACATCTCGGACATCGACCCAGTTGAATCCGTTATTGAGGGCGAAGGGCATTGATCCATTGGCGATATCTGTCAAAACTTTACCCATTCTACTTAGCTTGAAATCTTGAGGGCCAATGATTCCTGTTGGATGAACTATGTTGATGTGAAGTCCTTGTTCTCTATGTGCGAGAACTGCTCTTTGGGCTTCGGCTTTGGTTCGATCGTAGGGGGCGGCCTTTGGGTCGGTGACTAGTGGGCGGTCTTCTGTGAGAGCTTGATTTGTTGGGTGTTGGCTGAGGGCGTGAACGCTGGAGAAATGAATCATCTTTGAGACTCCAGATTCGACGGCGGCATTGGCTACAGCGGTGCTGCCGCCGACGTTGATTTTTCGCATTAGTTCTTCTTGGACCTTCTCGACCGCGACGAATGCAGCTGAGTGGAAAACGACATCACAATCTCTCATTAGTGGTTGTAATGAATTACTGTCTAGAAGGTCTCCTTTGACAAGGTTAACTTCGAGATTTTCAAGAGCACGAATATCTGAGCGAACAAGGCAGTCAACCTCGTATCCTCTATCGAGTAGTTCTCTGACAAGATTGCCGCCAACGTGACCACTAGCTCCAGTCACGAATGCCCTCATAGCGGTGGCTAATCGCGAGACAGGATGAATGTAACGGCTTAATTCAGTGCTGAATGAGGGCGTTCGCCTGCGAAATGATCGGTTAGGAGGGTTGCCATCTCCTGCCCTATTCTGAATTGCGCCTCGGCTGTTGCTGCCCCGATATGGGGTGTGCCATGGAATGCTGGGTGTTGCAGTAGTGGATTATCGCCAGGGGGTTCGATTTCAAACACATCGAGTGCTGCTGAGGTTAATTTCCCCGATTCAAGTGCAGATAGGATTGCGGCTTCATCGACTATACCTCCGCGTGCGCAATTGACTATGTGGTTGCCACATTCGACACCATCTGCTCCTACCCCTGGCATCGAACTTATGCGTGTTTCATTCACTAAGTGATGAGTCTCCTCAGTGAGGTTACAGTGGATTGTTATGTGAGTGCACATTCTGAAAACAGCATCGACTTCTTCGTGTAATGTACAACCGAATTGGCGGGCGATTTCCTCTGGAAGGTAAGGGTCGTAGGCATGGCATTCCATTCCTAATGCTGAAGCTACGGTTGAGACTCCCTGTGCAATCCGCCCGAAGCCGATGAACCCTAGCCGCTTTCCTGACAATTCTGTGCCCTTCAGTTGCTTCTTTTCCCACATACCCTGCCGAATCCCACGATCTCCTCGAGGAATGTGCCTACATGAGGCTAAGAGGTGGCCGATGGTTAGTTCGACGACGCTGTGAGTCGAGGATCTTGGAGTGTTGCAAACGACAATACCTGCTTCGGATGCAGCTGTAATATCGATATTGTCAACACCTACACCACCTCTGCCGATGAATGTTAGATTGGGAGATTGGGCAATCACCTCTTCCCGTATTTTTGTTGCACTGCGGACTACAACAGCATCGTAATCCGCTAGTGCTCCATCAAGTAATTCCTCACGTGTGAAGTGTTGTTCTGTTACATCGTGCCCCGCATCTCTGAGAGATTGGATGGCGCGTTGGTCCATGCCGTCGGTCACAGCGATTCTTGGCATGTAGCGTTGCAGCGACTGGAATGAAATGAAGATTTGTGAAGACACAGTTCAATCATACACATGGTGAGAATGGAAATCAGATGAATTCGCTGCCGAGAGGCAGGAGACTACCGTTTGATTCTTGACTGTGATAACGGCGGTTGGGTCCGTGGCAGTCGACATTGAGTCCATCGTTACTGCGATACTCATCCTCTTGTCCCCTCTTGTTCTTGCAATTCCTCTCTCTTTGGGTTGGAAATGGTGGGTCGGTACTGAGCCCGAACACGTGCATTACCGAGAGAAGGTGCGAAGAGTGCTCGATGCGGGCCTCCCCCTCCGTCGGTTTCGCAAGGAACTTGATGCTGAGGCAAGAATCGTTAACATCGATCCGGATCGTCAATCAAGAATAGAAACCGACTTATTGTTTCCAATGCGAATCAAACACTTTTTGCTGATGCCAGGATTAGTCGTTTGGCCTTTGCTGGGTTTGGTTGCTGCATTATTGACAATCCCTTTGATGCCTATTCTACGTTTTTTCGAATGGCTATTGATTGAGAAAAAAGTCCTCCTTTGGATAGGTATCACAGTTCAGAAGATTACACGTTGGGAGATAATTGGTATCCCGAGAGTTGAGGATGGAGTAAAAAATCCCGATCCGGTCCTCGCCTCAATAAATCGGATGCCGATTACTGTCTTCCTCGGCTTATTCACTTTCTTGATTGTTACTTACTTACCTCTCGATACCCGTGCTGTTCTGATGTTATCGAGTCTGTTTTACCTCATTCTTGTTGCGTTCATATCTGTTCTTAGGGCTGCAACATTGAGTACAATGGTTTTCGCAGATACTGGCACTCGTCGTCTGCTTCCAATGGGCACTTTCGTAGAGGATATGCTAGGTCCTTGGGTGGGGGTTGGTCTGGTTTTCTTACTATCTCGCCAGTTATTTTACGGCACTGAGTTGCGTAGCGGAGAGGTGTTTGGTGACCCGGTTTTATTCTCCTTGACAGTGCTTCTTGTGCTCTACACCGCGACTATGATTGGAGTCGCAGTGGAGATTTCCTTTTTCAGGTCACGAGCGGAGTATGTTCGAATTGAATTTCAAGACCAGATGATTGAGAAATATAATCCTCAATTGTATCTCTTCACTCGGAATCTCGGAATGCTGAAGATTTCCCGTCTCATGACTTTACGAGAGTGGGTAAATCGGGGCGAGAGGATTGAATTGTCCGATTTGGAAGAACTCAAACGAAAGTCGCAGTAATCGTGCTATCACTCGCTTCGATTGAGATTTCCCCATTTACATCTAGTTTGGTCGAGATTAAACAATAGGAAAGCCATGTATCTCCTAATCTGTGACTGCCAAGAATTTCTATCCTCTTCCCTTCAGAAAATTTGGCCTTACCTTGTGGGATTTGTTTGTCTGAGCTGAGACATCGCCCTACTCTTGCCTGTATACCTCGTGATTCCATTCGTGCATGTATTTCCTGGCCGGGGTAACACCCTTTCTTTAGATCGATAAGATCCGCCAATCCAAGTTCAAATGGAATGTGTTTAGAGGATTCAACTGAGATGTCGATATTTCCGGTTAAACTCTGTAAAGCTAACCAACTGTCTGGTTCACCCTGACTTCCTCCGTTAGTCTCCAATCCTTCTTTGATCGACTGCAAGAGCCTGGTTGGAATTAGCATCTCAAACGCAGTGTATTCATCGGTTTGAGCAGAAAGAGATATCATGGAATCGAAAAATTCAGTCCAGTTGTCCGGTTCAAGATCATTCGCTATGATTCCGAGGCCAATCAGCACCCTTCCAGGGTTCCTTCCTACTATGATTAATCGATGAACTGCGCCATCACCTGTGCTGACTTTCACGTCCTCATTCCAGGGGACTCCAGTAGAGAGAACTTCGCGAATTTCTTTGGCATTTTCAGGATTGTGGACCAGTAGAATTTGTTCTCCAAGGTCAGCGTGGAGTATGTGTCCAACAATTCGTCCATTAAGATCACAAAGAACGGACTCTTCTCTTTTCATAAATTTAGATGAGATATCCATTGACGAGACTCTATTCAAGTGGTCATGGCAATTCTCACCAGATAGGAGAGTAACTCCACTTGGAATTTCGATATACTCTGCGAGGGGGTGAAGATTCTCGTCAAATGTCAAGCGACCAACTCAGCCGAATGACTGACCGCAGCCACAGGCTCGATCTGCATTGGGATTATCCATATGGAATCCTCCACCCATCAGGCTGTCACGGAAATCTAAGCGGAGTCCGTTCAGAAGTGTGCTATCTTTATTGTGAATCATTACAGTTACCCCATCGATATCAAGGGTCTGAAATCCGTCATTATCAGGCTTCTCGACGATTACCATGTCGTAGAGGTAGCCAGAGCACCCTCCAGCCTTTGCACTAATGATGAGGGCGTGTGTATCGTTTTGTTCACCGATTGCGCCGAGAACCGCCTTTCGAGCAGAATCAGAAACCTCGATTTTGACATCGACGACTTCGACAGCAGTCGCAATAGGAAGGGAGAAGCCCGAACCGTCGAGAAGACCCACATCTATAGCCCCGTCAAGGTGATATATCAATGATTCCAGTTTAGACAACATGTCAGGTCAATCCCACACAGTGAATTCGACTGGACATTCTGTGGAGGGGGTTAGAGAGTCCGACGTGGTCCGCCTAGAGGGTGAATCAGTGATGAGAATCAACGATTCGCTGGCAATTGAGGCACCACTGACTGTTGAACTGGTAATCGGCGATTCAAATCACTCATTGGGGTTGACAATGAGAACACCGGGCGATGATGAAGACCTAATCGTCGGCATGCTCTATTCTGAATCTATTATTGATGGAGTAGAGGATATTCTTTCGGTTGAACTCAATTCTGACGGTGCAACGGTTCAGTTGTCAGATGATGTCTGCTTTGACATAAATGATCACGCCCGTAGCACCACTAAGACCGCAGCATGCGGAGTCTGTGGTAAACAATCATTGGACAATCTTAGGCATTTCCATGGACCTCCTCTTTCCGAAGAGATTCACATCACTCGCTCGATAATTTCCTCGAATTCTGCTTCTTCGAAAGCTGCTCAAAGGGTTTTTTCCAAAACGGGTGGTTCTCACGCAGCGGCAGCATTCACCGAGCAAGGTGAATTGATTTGCATCAGAGAGGACGTTGGGAGACACAATGCAATGGACAAACTAATCGGTGCCTTGCTAAGAGAGTCTGGCAAATCATCTCAATCTCATTCATACAATGGGCATTCAAGAACAATTGTTCATTTATCCGGCCGCTCATCATTTGAATTAGTCCAGAAAGCGGTGAGGGCGGGATTCCCCATACTGTCCTCTGTTGGGGCCGCAAGTAGCCTCGCAGTTGATCTCGCCCGCGAAAACAATCTCTCATTGATTGCATTCGTCCGCGATGAAAGTATGGTAATCCATTCCGCTCCGTTCCGAGTCATCGGGTGAAGTGATAATATTCCAAGCAATCTGCAACAGGCTGAATAACGAATCTGTGATTCGTCAAGCATGGGTCGTGAGGTCACCGGGACGACTCCTTTGGAGGATTCTGCACCACAGACCAGCCCCCCCTCCTCAGTGGCTGCAGGCATACCTGCAATCCTCTCTACCATGAAACACGGTTTTTCCAAGGTAGGGGTTCTTTCCACCGTCAAAACACTGGGCCGAGTTAATCGCTTTGGTGGTTTTGATTGCCCTGGTTGTGCCTGGCCCGATCCTGACAATCATCGTACAATCGCCGAGTTTTGTGAGAACGGAGCCAAGGCTGTCGCTGATGAAGCCACATCGAAAAGAATTACCAACTCTTTCTGGGAGTCACATAGTGTTAGTGAACTATCCAATCGAAGTGACCGCTGGCTCAACGATCAGGGACGCCTTACCAGTCCAGTATTACTCGACAAAGATTCGGACCACTACACACCAGTGACTTGGTCTACCGCATTCTCGATTATCGCAGATGAATTTGAATCTCTCTCTAGCCCAAACGAAGCAATTTTCTACACATCTGGACGAACTAGCAATGAGGCAGCATTTCTCTGGCAATTGCTCGCTCGAGCCTTCGGCACGAACAATCTCCCTGATTGTTCGAACATGTGCCACGAATCATCTGGTTTTGCGTTGAACGATGCCATAGGAATTGGCAAGGGTACGGTGACATTAGACGATTTCAACGAAGCTGACCTTATCGTCGTAGTTGGCCAAAACCCAGGGACTAATCATCCACGCATGCTTACAGCATTACGCGATGCGCGGGCCAACGGAGCATCAGTAATCTCAATTAATCCCTTAATCGAGACTGGAATGAAACGATTCAAACATCCACAGAACCCTCTTGAAATGCTTGGTTCAGGTTCTGAAATCGCCGACCAACATGTTCAGATTCAAATTAACGGAGATCTTGCTTTATTCAGAGGCATTAATCACCATCTCTTGTCCAATGATGAATTCGACCAAAATTTCATCGAGGACCATACTGCAGGTTTCGACGAATTCAAACGCGCTACCGCAGAGGTAGATTGGTCACTTATCGAAGAATTCACAGGTCTTTCTAGGCAATACATCGAAGACCTAGCCGAACGTATTGCCGAAGCTGAATCAGTCATCATTTGTTGGGCTATGGGAATTACCCAACATCATAATTCAGTACAGACTATTCAGGAGATGCTCAACACACTCCTTCTTGGAGGTCACATAGGACGACCAGGAGCAGGGGTTTGCCCTGTTCGAGGTCACTCTAATGTCCAAGGCGACCGAACTGTTGGAATCAATCATCTTCCTTCTAGTGATTTCATTGCTAACTTATACAATTCAACTGGAGTTCAGTCACCCGATAGCCATGGTTACGATGCTGTGACCGCGTCTCAAGCAATGTTGGCTGGGGAGGCTAAAGTATTCTTGTCAATGGGAGGAAATTTCCTTTCCGCAATGTCTGATACCAAGGCGATTGCACGAGCTATGAAAAAGTGCTCATTGACGGCATGCGTCTCAACTAAACTCAATCGCAACCATCTAGTGACGGGTGAGCGAGCACTAATCCTTCCTTGTCTTGGTCGCACCGAAATTGATGAACAGGATTCGGGCAATCAATTTGTTTCCGTTGAGAATTCAATGGGCATCGTTCACAGTTCTGAAGGCCGTAATGAACCAGCATCGACCGATCTATTGTCCGAACCCGCAATCGTATCAGGAATTGCCACCGCTATTGAGGACAGAATTTCTATGAGTGATTTGAACTGGAGCGAATTAATATCTGATTATGATAATGTCAGAAATCTCATCGAAGAGACCATCCCAGGGTTTGATGATTACAATATTAGAGTTCGTCGTCAGTCTGGTTTCTATCTTCCAAATGGGCCACGAGATTCTCTTTTATTCAATACTGATACTGGACGGGCCAACTTCAGATTCCATCCAATCACAGCGATTAATCCGAAATCTGGAGAATTCATCATGATGACAATCAGATCGCACGACCAATACAACACTACAGTCTATTCTGAGAATGACCGATATCGAGGTGTCTCAAAGGGGCGTAGAGTAGTTTTGATGAATCCTCAAGACGCTGCCAAGTTATCTCTCCAATCTGGAGATCAGCTCAACCTCTTCTCTCATTTCGATGGCGAAATTCGTCAGGCAAATAATTGGTATTTGATTGAATACAATATCCCACGAGGAAACCTCGCGACATATTTTCCCGAAGCTAATGAATTGATTCCTTTGACTTCGACCGCATACGGAAGCAACACTCCTACGAGTAAATCAGTTAGGGTCACAGTCGAGCGAATTCAAGATTGAATCCGTTCGGTTTTTTGTTGCTCTTTCAACAATAATGAACATCTATTCATTTGCGTTTTACACAAGCGCTTTTCCTCTTCATCTAAATCTCTATCAAGCGCTTGTTCGAAGCATCGAATTGCATCGGTGAAATGTTCCATCGCAGCGTAAGATGAACCCATATTGTAGAGTGTTCTACCAGTTACCATTGTGGGGTCCATCGAAATAGCTTGGTGATATGATTGAATGCTTTCAGAAAATTTGCCAAGTTGATGCAAAGCATGACCTCTGCCATTATGCGATCGGACCCGTATTTCTCTTTCTTCTCTTGGTGCTGATGAGATTGCTTTCTCGAAGCAATTGAGTGCTTCAACACCCTTGTCTTCTCCCAGTAGAGTCAAGCCCTTATTGTACCATTCAATCGAGACATTAACGTCGTCTTGATTGGGTGATGTGCCTTGAACGCTGTGGAGTTTCGCCTGTTCTGCTGCAGCCACCAAGTCAACTCCTACGTCAGAAACTTCTTCCTGCTCCTCTTGCATCTGCAATTCTTCTGCTTTGGTGCGACATTGAAATCCTTTTTCGGCATGACCGGCCGCTTCTAGAGCATCGGCCATTCCACTCCATGCTTGGGCGGTTGAACCATATTCCTCAATGATTCTCTTCCAAATTTGAACCGCACCGGGGTGGTCACCATTTTGTGTTGATTCGCGTGCTTGTTCTATCAGAACAACATGAGTATCTTCTAGAGCAATCAAGAGGGAATTATCTTCAGTTTCCTCTTCATGTGAACCATCGTCGAATACTTCGTATTGTGCTGGGTGAATATCCTCTGGAGTGAAGTCAGAATTTTCTTCCACATCATCAATTCCAGATGGCGAATCATTGGTGTTTTCCAATGTAGGCCCCTTCTCGTCTATTTCAGGCGAGACCAATTCCTCGTACAGATTCTGTGCTTCTTCGTGAGTATTGTCAAGCTCTAAGCAATATGATATTGTGTTCAACGCGTCTTCATGCAAGCCTAACACGTTGAGACAGAGACCACAGAGATACCAGAGTTGAGTAGATTCAGAATAGTCTCCTTCCAAAGCGGGTGAAATGAGATTCAATGCTTTTTCGTAATCTCCCGCATCAATTAGATTGACTGCATCGCGAAGAATATCATTTTGCATTGATTCCGGTTCTTCCATAACCTCAACCGGTTCTGCAGTTAGCACAGGTAGTTCTTTTTCACTTTCTTGCTCTTGGTTTATGGTTCCAAAACGGTTATCTGCACTATCTTCATTCCTAGCTTCTTCAACTTCTTCCTCACGTGAAGCGATTGTAGCAAGGCGATCATCAGTCAAACCTAATTCCAACGCCGAGTTTGCATATCGCCTTGCCAACAACAAATCTCTACCATCCAAAAGTATTGCAAGATTCGCAGCAGTTGGAGCATGGAACCTATTAATCAAAAATGCCCGTTCAAATGCGACTATTGCTCCTTCTTCATCTCCCATTTGGTGATTAACGACCCCGAGGCCATACCAAGCTGCAGAGTTGTCAGTCTCAGTTTCGATACAGAATTCATACGCAAACTTCGCGAGAGTAAAGTCTCCTCGCCTTGCGATTTCATTGGCTTGTGCCAAAGTGTATTCGACCACGTGATGAATGGCGTGAAGAATCATGGATAAGAGTTCTGAGGGGATGAGCCATCGGGAACTCTGAAATCGAAGATGTTGGCAGAGATTGATGGTGGTCGTCTGAGTCTGGCAGAAGGCAGTGAATTTTTCCTGTTGAGTTCAATGCTGTTTGGTTTATTGACATGGTATTGTGCAAACGTCCCGAGATATTCATCCGGGGTTCGTCTATTCGCTTTGCTTGGCATAATATCTATGACTTCCCTTCTTTCCCTCAACTTGTTGTGATCTAATGTTCATACCTCATCGTACAGATATTCAGTGGGAATACTTCGGTCCGTCTGGCCCCCATCCCGAAATCGAAGGTGTTTGTGGAAGGCGGGTGAGAATAATTCAAGAAAAGAATCTCTCTAAGTTCGAGAAGTTTCTCAGCGCACTGATGAAAGCACCTACCCATGTCAATAGAGATCTTGACGACCTGAATTCTTTGATGTGGGAATTAATGGATGGTAATCGAAATTTTGTTGAAATTATTGAATTAATGGATTCAACATTCCATGAGCGAATGATTCCGACAACTGAGAGATCACTCGCATCAATAGATCAATTGGTAGAATTAGGGTATGTGAGAATTGATCCACTTGTGGACGATAATCAGTCTGCATAGTTCAATTGACTGGCGCAGGGTCATCTGTACGATTTTCCTCGTCAATTCGTGATTTAGCAACTGAAGCGAAATAAGCTATCATTGGAAATGCGATAAGGAGTCCAAAACAGCCAATGAGCGTTGCAATACCATACAGAGTTTCTTGCAAAGGGTCTAATTTGAATTCCGAGATAGATACCAATTCATGCTCAGCCATTGTGAATGTAATTTCAATCCCTTCTTGAGATATCAATTCTCCATCTTCTCTAATCTCAATAATCCAGGTGGTCAGGACTCTTTCATCATCCACTAGAGCCTCTGCTGCTATTTCCGCATCGGCGGGGTCTTCAGCTTGCAAGTATCCAACACCTTCTATGGGTAGTGCGAGTGAAATTCTCCCCCGCAAGGTTCCAGAGCCCTCATCGAGGTCGAGGCTGTGTGTATAGGAAGAAATACAGGATTCTGATACTTCGTCGAATTCTTTGCAGTTGAACACTTCATCACCTTCCACTCCTAGAAATTCCGAGGAATACCAAAGAGAGCTCGTAGAGGTGACTGTCAGCACAGTATCACTAGGTGCATTCAGTACACTGATATTGATCCATGTGGCTGCCGAAGAGGTCGATACGAACCAGGCCGAATCATTCTCATCTGACTGCACTAATTCGTAATCAATCTCCTCATTTGTCGTCTCGTATCGGTAATACTCACTGTCCACGGTATTCGAATAAACCGCGTAGGACAGGACAATAATCAAGACAAGTCCCATGCCTATCATCGTCCGAAGCATGTTCGGATTACGAGAGAGGGCCTTCTTCATCAAGGGGGCGAATCGAGAGGTGGGTTTGAACCCTATGTGGAGTCCGTGAGAACGGACCACTGCGGGGCGAGTTATCCCTACTAAGTCATCACGGTTATATACGGCCTCAAGGTCGGCCGGTCGCTACAAGGTGACTCAATGACGACCCACCACGATGTGCCAGCCGATTTGCTCATCCCTGACCTCTCTCAGAGATTAGCCGATAACGATGCCATCAGTGCTCCGGAGTGGGCCGAATTCGTCAAAACAGGTACACACCGTGAGCGCCCTCCAACACAGCCGGATTGGTGGTATATCCGCTCCGCCGCAGTACTCAGAAAGGTCGCCCTGAAGGGCCCGATCGGCGCAAATCACATTGCGCAACTCTTCGGCGGTCCTAAGGACCGTGGAGTCAAGCCGAACCGTGCCGTTGCTGGATCAAGAAAAGTTGCACGAACTGTGCTCCAACAGCTCGCTGCTGCTGGACTGATTGTAGATACTCACAACACCGCTGGAACAGTCACCTTAGGCAAGGTCGTCTCATCCAGCGGCCAGGCATTGTTGGACGAGTCGGCTCATGCTGTTCGTCCACAAGCTGAGGAGAAGTACCCGGGACTAACCCGATATTGAGGTGATTGGATGGCACGACACAAACCATTCGCCAAGAAACAGCGCCTCCTCAAGGTTACTAAACAGAACCGCAGGGTTCCTGTCTGGGTTATGCTCCGCACAGCTCGTAACACAGTATCTCATCCTAAGCGCCACCACTGGAGGCGCTCCAAGCTGCAGAGGTGATTGAAATGGTTGAGGTCAAGGAAATGGTAATCCCGCTCAGGGCCGCATGGAGAGTCCCTCGCACCAAGAGGGCTAACAGAGCGATGGCAGAGGTCAGAAAGCATGTCGCCAAGCACATGAAGCTCCAAGATGGAGAAGAGATGTACATCGATTCAGAAGTCAACGAGGCCATTTGGGCTCGTGGTATGCAGAAGCCTCCTCGCAAGATCAGAGTAGTCTGCACTAGAGATGAGGGATTCCCCCTCGAAGTTAAACTCGCGGAGGAGTGAAAATGGGCAATATCCGACCTTCCTTCATCAAGACACGTGCAAAGCGTCTGTTGGAGATTTATCCTGACAAGTTCACAGATAACTTCGATACGAACAAGGACTTGGTAAGTGAATTCACTGACGTTGATAACAAGAGGATGCGCAATTGGATTGCGGGCTACATCACTCGTTACATCCAACGTCGCACTGATTGAACATTGACTCGCCCGCTGGGCTAATCAGTAAACCCACTCTCGCATAGAGTGGTAGCGATGGGTGAGAGAGCCAATATCTTGTATCCATCGTATTCTGATCGAGTCTGTATCGTTTTGGTCGAACCAGCGATTGATGGCAATATTGGTGCTGTTGCTCGCTCAATGCTGAATTTTGGCTTCACCGACTTGAGGGTAGTCGGTAGAGAGGGTGATTGGTCGGAAGAAACTAGGAATCGCGCTAAGAACGCTCAGAATATTCTTGACTCTGCTCGTGTATCCGCTTCTTTGGAGGAAGCAGTGGATGACTGTTCCTTGGTTATTGGCACATCTGGGAAACGCGAACATGGTGACAAGATTGCATTTCGTCACTTCCTTCTTCCGGATGAATTGCCTAATCGACTTGATGATGCATCCGGCCTTATTGCTCTCGTATTCGGCACCGAGGGCAAGGGTCTCTCTACCGAAGATCTCCACTTGTGTGACTTCCTTTGTACAGTGCCTACGTGGGAAGGATATCCAATTCTGAACCTCAGTCATGCAGTGACCCTTGTGTGTAGCTCATGGTTCGTAAATGAAATCTCTAATGCTTCTCGTGGTGATTTGGAAAAGTTAAGCTCAGTTGAAACGGCGAGGCTTCTATCTCCTGAACTACGGCGCCAGTTTCGGGCTGATGTAAGGCGTTTGGCTCAGGCAGTCTCAGTACCTGATAATAAGAGAAATGGAATCGAAGAAACACTCACGAGAGTAATACTTCGTGGTATGCCGAAGGACGACGAAATCTCTCGAATTTTAGGAGTCATTAACAAAGCGACTCAAGCGTTTGAAGATGAATAGTCTTGGGGAGTCCAACTTGCCCAACTCTTAGGCGTCTCGCGAACGTGCATTGCAACTAATCTGAGTTGATTAGAATAGGATGAATTGATGTGTGGAGAGACCTGTTCGAACGCCCATTTCGCTAGATTTTCAGCAGTTGGGACGAAGTCAACAATGACTGTTCGATGACCGTCTCCCATTTGTTCAAGAGCTTTCAGAGCATCTTCATCTCCCGAATATACAACAAATGAGTGGTCAACAATATCATGAATCTGCTCAGTCAAAATTTTCGACACATCACTAAAATCGATTAGCATCCCTTCCTCCGAGACACCTTTTTCCGTAACGATATCACCTTCTATCTCAGCCTCCCAACGATATCTATGGCCGTGCATGTGTCGGCATTTGCTCTTGTGATTAGGAACTCGATGTCCGGTATCAGTCTCAACCCATCTGCGTATTTTTGTTGTCATTCTTTACCCTCCTCAAATTCAAGACAAATTGAATTGATGCAATACCTTGGGCCGGATGCTTCATGGAAGAGGTGTCCTAGATGCGAATCACATTCAGAACACCGAACTTCAATTCGCCTCATACCGTGACTCAGATCCTCAACTTGTCTAATTTGGGCATAGTTGGATTCAGCAGAGAAAGACGGCCATCCACATCCTGAGTCGAATTTACTGGTCGAGTCGAATAAAGTTCGACCACAATCAGCACAGTTGTATTCCCCATCCTGAAAATGCTTGTCGAATTCGCCGGTAAACGGACGTTCAGTTGCATTTTCTTTCATCACTTGAAATCTCAATTGAGCCTTCAATGCACCAGCCAAAACCGTATCCCACGGTGCAATATACTCCACAGGGTCAGCACGGCCGATAGCATGGAATGCTAGTATCCGTTCAACATCGGCCCCACTGGTGCCACTACTACGTCCATTTTCATCAGGATTGTAACTCGTATTCGTGTTGGCGAAGACCGTATCAAAGTCTAGACCTAGAGTACCACATGAGTCCAGGGCATCCCTGAGAATCACTTCTTTATCGCCATCAATGTAAGGGAGAGAAAACGATACTCTTTCACTATCCCAATTTCCAATTGCAAATGCATCACCAATCGCCGAATAAAATTCAGGCCTACAATCAGGATAGATTGCGTGATCACCAGAATGTACACCAAGTGCAATAACAACAT
>TARA_B110000116_G_scaffold38739_1_pt1 | contig 21421 bp, 19 predicted proteins | sample TARA_B110000116 | Tara Oceans TARA_B110000116 (sample SAMEA4397355) | marine metagenome | biome: Polar Biome; feature: [ZZZ] marine water layer (ENVO:01000295); material: water (ENVO:00002006), including particulate matter (ENVO:01000060) such as... | depth 199 m
ACGGCTAGCGTGTACTTGCGGCTAGTACCGAATAGTTCACGCACACCCGTGATAGTAATTTCACTGCCGTCAGATCCGGCATCTAAGATTTTCGCCTCCATTTCGACGTAGGCATCCGACGGATAAACAATATCGCCGTTGATTCTAACTACGTCACCTCGTTCTGATAGAAACTGGAGAAGTTGGACATCGATAGGGCGTTCGGTCGACGGACTGTACCGGTCGGTCGATATAAGGCTGAGATATTCCTTGGCTTCGGCTTCAGCCGCGGTCGAAAGCGATGGTGTGTGGGACGGGATGCCAACGGACGCCTCGTTGGTCGAACACAAACCGTCCGCGATCATCGAATATAAGACCGCACCGAACGGAGCCGTTTTCAGCTTGAGTTGTCCTCGGAAGTCCTGGAGAGGCATTCCCTGTCGAAGCGGATACGAAATATGGAACTGGGCCAACGTGTTAGAAGCAGCATCGATGATTCTTTGCCAACCGCTTGTCGAAATAACGTAGTCGAGATCGGCACCGAGTCGTATCACGCGTCCTTCAGATTCGAGCATGTCAACGGCGGACCCGCTCTCAGTAATGTTGATTCCAGTGGCGCCAGCCAACTGAGCGGAAGTAGCTGGTTCTATGCCGATAAGCGCATTGAACGCAACGTCCTCGCTCGATCCACTAGCAATCGTTTCAAGGAATGAAATCGTGTCTGTGTCGTTCCGTTTCCGACGCGGTGCGTTCGGCTCCAAAACCTGCCCGCCGCCAAGAGTGTTCTCTGTATCTCTTACGACAAACGAATCGCCTCGCACCACGGGAATTCTCTCTTGAGTTCGTAGTTGAACCCAACCGGTCGAACCCGGTGCTATCTCGCTTCCTTCCAGCACCCGAATAGTCGCCGGTACCTCTCGGGTACCAGCGAACAGCATCACTTTGTGATTGTGCCTAACGGACCTAGGTGCATCTGGGATAACCCTGAATGTTGCGTCGAACGCAGTCGAAGACTCAAGCCAATTAGTGCTGGTTACGAGATCACCACGCTGAATATCTGCGTGATCTATCCCGCTAAGATTTACTGCGAGTCGAGTACCCGGACCAACTTGGCCCAGAGATTCTTCATGTACTTGAAGACTGCGTATTCGAGCCTTGTGACCTGAAGGGAGAATCTCGACTTCTTGCCCCGTCTTGAGCGAACCATCAGTGAGTGTGCCGGTCACAACCGCACCGAATCCTGTGATCGTGAACGACCGGTCGACAGGTAATCGTGGATTACCTGTGTTTTCATGAGCGGGCAGTTCAGATATCAGCTTGTCGAGGGCAGCCTTAAGTTCATCGAGACCTTCGCCATTTTCTGCCGAAACCGCTACGACCTCAGCGTTGGTAAGCGAAGTTCCTTCAAGCGATTCCTGAACATCGAGCGTGATTAGATCAAGCCAATCCTGATCGACCAAATCTTTCTTCGTCATCACGACAATACCGGTATCGATTCCCAGCAGATCGAGAATGGCCACGTGCTCGCGGGTTTGCGGCATCACTCCTTCGTCGGCAGCGACGATCAGCAGAGCCACATCGACGCCACCTGCACCCATCAGCATGTTTTTGATGAAACGCTCGTGTCCGGGCACGTCAACGATGCTTATTTCGTTTCCGGAAGGTAATTCAAGCCAAGCGAATCCAAGCTCGATAGTCATACCGCGATTTTTCTCTTCGCTCAGTCGATCCGGGTCGATACCGGTCAACGCTTGAATCAGCGTCGACTTGCCGTGATCGACGTGTCCTGCTGTACCAACAACAAACAACCTTAGAGACCTTCGTTTCGCTGTGACCGTAGCTCTGTGAATCCAAAGCAGGTCGATTAATATTTTCTGGAATCGATGCGTGTCGAATATTAGATGCACCCGACGCCAGATGCGACCAATCGGCAGCGATTACTCGGGCAAAGTTGTAATCGCCAAGCTCAGTCTTCGTCGTCGCTATCGCCGATGAATTCAGCGAAGACTTCGTTGCCTAATAATCGTCCACGCTCGCTCAGCATCAGGGCATCGTCGGTTGCTTCGACCAAACCTAAATTCAAGAGACGTTTCACTTCATCAGGGAAGACAATATTTACCCCAACGCCAAATCGCTTCTCGAACCGCTTGTGAGTCACACCCTGATTCAGGCGCATGCCCATCATCATCGTTTCTGCCACGTCGATCGCTGGCGTTGTGATGTCGACGTCTTCAACAGCCCCAGCCGGGCTTCGCATTGATGCAACTGGATCAGGTCCAACCACTTCGTAGTTTTTGCCGACGACTGTCACATAGCGGCGAGGTGATTTCAGGTTTGCGAATCGCTGACCCGCAATCCAAGAATGCGCGCCAGGGCCTACTCCTAAATACGGTTCGTTGAGCCAGTACAGGAGATTGTGCTGCGACTCTAATTTGGGTTTCGACCAGTTTGATATTTCGTACTGAGTGAAGCCGTTTCCAGCTAATCGACGCTGAGCTTCTTCGTACATATCGGCTGCAAGATCATCGTCAGGAATCGGCGTTTTTCCGATGGCGACGTCTACAGCGAGCGGTGTGCCCTTTTCGATTTGCAGTGAGTAAAGAGATATGTGGTCAGGCTCAAGCCCAATAGCTTCGTTGAGCGTGTGTGACCATTGATCGGTCGACTGATACGGCAATCCGTAAATCAAATCGATTGATTGATTTCGGAAACCTGCCTCACGTAACGTGCGAAACGCTTTCTTCGCTTCGAGCGCAGTATGCCTGCGGCCTAGCAGCGACAATAATCCGTTGTCGAAGCTCTGGACACCCATTGAGATGCGATTCACGCCCGACGCCAGCCAGTTGGCAGCTTTCTCCGAAGTTACATCGCCAGGATTGCACTCCATGGTGATTTCAGCAGTTGGAGAAACTTTGAACGAAGACCGAATCGTTTTCTGTACGTCTTCGAGATCACTGATTGGCAGATACGAAGGGGTTCCGCCTCCAAGGAAGATCGTTTTTACGGGAGGTTGAGAAAGTAGGTTTCCCCAACCTCTCAACTCGTCCTGGAGCGACACCACATAACCGGAGATCTGATCTTCGATCCCGGAGTATGTGTTGAAGTCACAATACGAGCACTTGGTCTGGCAGAACGGCACATGGAGATACAGCCCGATTCCGGATGTGTAGTTCGGTGGATTGTGTTGAATCTGCGCCAGATTTGGCATTCATTCTCCGGTGGAGCGGTAGTATTCAGACCGCTCTGGCTAAGCTACGATCCTGGAGTCCAGAGTCCTGAACCGCTGTCAGCCTTATCTGTAGGCCCCGGAGCGCTTGGTGGCTCGCCTGCAGCAGCACGAGCCTGCTCTTCAGCCATCTGCTGTTGAATAGCCTTGTTTGCCTCCTCTACCCATCGACTCAGTTCATCGAGTTCTGGGGGCGAAACGATGAATCGTTCAACACCGTCAGGCAATGCAATGTTCTGATCGCCAGTTAGCAGAACGGCTGCTTCTGATTCTAGAATGCCTTCCGAGAGTCGCTGCTCCATATGAGCGATTCGCTTGTCGGCTGCTTCTGTGTAATGAGCCTGAATCGTGTCGGCAACGTTTCGGTTGATTAGGCCGCTCTGTAAGCATCGACCCCAGTCGATTACTTGACCGAACAAATCGGTGTCTTCGAGTTCTTCAAACTCCGCTCCGGCGGAAATACGACGCTGAGCGAAGCTATGTGCGGCGGGGTTCGACTGCTGAACCATCAGCATGGCGTCGTCACCTCGGCCAATGACTCCTTCGGCGAAGATTCGCATAACAACTCCGGCTTTCGCCTCGAGCTGCGAAACTTGCTGTTCAACTGCCGCCCAGTAGGCGTTGTAACGCTCTTCAAAACCTGCGGGCGCACCCGGCGAGGGTTGAACTAGTGTCACTATGTACACCTTGCGGCTTGTCAAAATATCGCCTGCAGGCGCTTTACCAACGTTGCCTAATTCTTCAGCAGCCATGATCTTCCTTTTACTAGTACTTCAGATTCGTGAGAGTGAATTTATACCGAGAACAAGAAATTTAGAATATCGCCGTCTTGCACGACATATTCTCGACCTTCTTGGCGGAACTGCCCGCGATTGCGTGCTTCGGCCATAGTTCCGGCTGCAATGAAATCTTTGTATGCGACAGTTTCGGCGCGGATGAATCCACGCTCGATGTCTGAATGAATAACGGCTGCCGCCTTTGGAGCCAGCGCACCGATCTTGACAGTCCATGCTCGGGTTTCGTCTTCACCTACAGTTAGGAACGAGTTTAGACCAAGAACTTTGTAAGACACCTTGATCATTCGAGAAAGTCCAGGCTCACCGGCATCCAGACCAGCTCGCATCTCGGTTTCTTCCTCTTCTGACATGCCGACAAGCTCGGCTTCGAGGCTTCCGCAGATAGCAGCTCCTCCGGTCAAACGGCCGTCCAACAGACCGTCAAGTTCTTGCTCAAGCGCTTCGGTGTTGGCGACATCGTCTTCACCGATGTTGAGTGCGACCAATAACGGTAGGCTGCTCAGGGTGAAGGTATCGGACATTGCTTTGATTTCTGAAGCTTCAAGATCACGATCTCGAATGGCGATTCCGTTTTCCAGATCACCTTGTATTCGCTTGAGAATGTCGATGTTCTTGTTCGCTTCATCGCGATCAGAAACCTTCATAGTCTTGAGACTTCCGGTGAGACGCTCAACTCGACGTTCCAGCAGGGCGATGTCGGCAAACAAAATGTCGAACGCCACTTTTTCGATATCACGCTTGTAGTCGACCATACCTTCTAGGTGCGGAACCGATCCATCCTCGAACGCTCGAGCCACATGCAATATAGCGTCGACCTGCTGAAGTTGAGCCATCGCTTCGCCTTCGAACAGTTCACCGGAACTGCTACCTGGAAGGTCGACGTATTGAACTTCGGCGTAGATCGTCTTCTTAGACTTGAACATCTTGGTGAGGATGTCGACGCGTTCATCAGGAACGTGGGCAACGCCGATGTTCGCTGAACGCGTAGCGCCGAAGCCACCAACGTCAGCTTTACCGCGGGTCAGTGAGTTAAATATCGTGGTCTTGCCGCTAGCGGGCAGACCGAGGATGCCGATCTTCATAAGTCGTTAGTACTGGCCAGTCTTGTGTGTCGAGAAAGGGCGTGGTTGCTGTTTCAACCGCACCGACTGTTAATCGTAACGCCGGAACAGAGTAATTTCTCGGCTATTTTTCTTCTTCACCGTCTTCAATTTCTTCATCGTCAACATATCTGAATTCAGCATCGACGGTTTTCCCGTCTTCCGATTCTTTCTGATTCGGGTTCTGGGGATTACCGAAATCGAACGGGTTTTGGCCGTCTAATCCCTGCTCGTCTTGCATTTTTCGTAGTTTTCGCCCAATAGTCTGGTCGAGTACAACGTGTCTCGGTGATGCCGCAATAAACAAGAGAAACAGAATAACCGTGACTATCAAATCGTCGAACTGTCCGAGTACGGGTCGCCAATCGGCGATGAAGTCGTAGGGTGAAATTATGTAGATAATCGCCAAGAACGGGATAGTTTTCGTGAAAACAGGTACGCGCCTGTCGAGCAGCAGTCTCCACACCAATTTTAGGAATGGAAGGACAACCGAGCGTATCGCCAAGAGTCTGAACATGTTAGAAAGTGTATCTACTGATTCGTCTATCGCGTCAGCCAATCATCTCATTTTCAGGAAATCGCAAATCTCATGATCAGAGTGCTGCACGGAGAAGACGAATACGCAAGGTCGGAAGCCCTTCTGAAAATTCGTGAATCGGCCGGACCTGCGGAAGTACGTGACCCGAACACCACCGTGTTTGAAGGCCGTGGATTCAAGCTGAACGACGTTATTGGAGCCGCACAGTTCGTTCCGTTCATGGCCGATCGTCGAGTCGTGATCGTCTACGGCTTGTTGGGTCGAATGCAGAAACGTGACAAATCTCTGGGCAACGAATGGCGTGAACTCACTGCCAAACTCAGCGAAATTCCTGCCACTACCGAACTAGTTTTTGTTGAAGAAGTAAGCCTTCGTGACAATGGGCTGGCTCTTAAGTCGGTTGGTCCGAGTGCCCGGATTCAGCAATATCGAACGATGCGCCGACCTGAACTTGAAATCTGGGTTCGAGATCGTTTCGCGTTCTACGGCGCCGAAACCAATCGAGATGCAGTCGCCCGTATCGCTTGGCTTGCCGGTTCGGATACTCGTTTACTCGATCAAGAAATCAAGAAATTAGCCCTCTACGCTGGAGACCGAGAAGTCACGCCTGAAGACATCGACCTCATGGTTCCTGACGCTCGGGAAGCCAATATCTTCGCAGCCGTCGACGCGGTGCTGGAACGCCGACCCGCTGTGGCTATGAATCTGCTTTACTCGCTGCTATCTGGTGGGTCGAGCGTTCAAAGCATCCTGTCGATGCTGGCACGGCAAGTGCGGTTATTGATTCTCACGATAGAGCTTCAGCAGCAGGGCGTTCAATCTGAGGAACTAGGCAAGCGAATTGGTCTGACGAATCGATACGCGCTCGATAAAACGATGCGACAGTCACACAGCTTCGGCACCGATGATCTCGCAAATATCCTACGGCGCTTACTTGCGGCCGATCTAGCAATCAAACAAGGCGAAATTGACGAACGTCTTGCCGTGGAAATTATTGTTGGCGAGCTTTCTGCCGCTTAATAGGGAAACCTCACAGCGCAGTTTCGACGTATCTGCGGCAGAGATGCCAAAGCATCACAACCAATAAGTACCGATAATTGAACGCATGTTGAACCGTCGCCCTATATCTCTCCTCTTGATCAGCCTAATAGCTCTGCTAGCAATCGCTTGCTCAGCTGCAGACGCCGATTTGGTAGATGCGCTCGAAGCTTCGCCCGTCACAGAAGTCATTGAGTCGACATCCGAACCCTTAGCAACCAACGTGCCACTTCCGACCGCTCGTGCTCGAGCAACCGTCATGCCAACTCCTGAACCGAAAGGAACGGAAGTTCCCGAATCAGAGAGCGTAATTTTCTACCTTCAGGGTTACAACTCGTTAGGCCGAGGCGAATACGTAGATGCCGAACGCACGTTCACAACCGTTGTTGAGCTAGAGCCGGTATTCGCTCGTGGCTGGGACGGCCGAGGTCAGGCGTTTATGCTTCAAGGCAAGTACGAAGAGGCGATGCTCGACTTCGACCGTGCCATTGAGCTCAAACCAAATCTTTCGGTCGCCTATGCTAATCGCAGTCTCACTCGTATGGCGACAGACGACATCGATGGTGCTGAGCGTGATGCTCGAAGAGCGTACGAACTCGACAACGAATCAGTTGCTGCCCATCTGGTTCTGGGTCGCGTAGAAGCTGATAGAGGTGACCACGAAACAGCACTCGCTTGGTTCGATCTAGCGGTTGTGACCGATCCTGATGATGCCTCGACTTGGTGGTGGCGCGGAAGGTTTTACCGAGATGTTCTTGCCGCAGGGAACCCTGCACTGGAAGATTTCAACAAGGCAATCGAACTGGCACCTGCTCAGGCGGCTTTATATCTCGATAGGGCGCAGCTATATATCCAAGCTGAAATTGAACTTAAACTAGCGCGAGCAGATCTTGAAGAGGCGATTTCGTTGTCTCAGGATCCCAAATTGCCTACGATCATCGCACGCGCTGAAGTATTAATTGCCGAACTCGATGCGAACACCGCTATCGTTCAATAGTTACCTCGTACCCACCAGCCAACTGGCTCGATGACTAACCGACAAGCTCAGATGGCGCGCCGACTGGCCTTTTTGCGACCAATAGCGTGAAATCAGACAGATTTGAGCGGAACTAAACGGGCCTAGTCGAACGTCAGCATTCGAGTCGGGTTGTCGACGAGGATAAGTCGAACAACCTCTTCGCTCATGCCACGAGCCCGCATTCGCGGGACGACCCGAGCGAGAATGTGATCGTAGCCGTGTCCGCCGTATGTCTTCAGACGGTGCTTCGAGCAAACGTCGTGAGCGACCAATATTTTGCCGCGCTTACCTTCCGACACCATGTGCTCGATCATCTCTATGCGCTCGTGATCAGCAGGCATGTGCGATTCAGGAGCAAGTGGGTAGAAAGATGAGTCGTGACCGAACAGATCGAAGTTGAGATACGCACCAGTCGCTATAAGTTCGTTCAATATTCCTCGGTCGTAAACCGTGCGTTCGACGTGACCCATCACCGTACGGCTTACGTTCCCGCCCCACTTATCGACTGCTTCCAGTATTTCAAGCGGCGCACGTTCGCTGCGGCCCGGGTGAATGAGTAGCGGAGCGCCTGTTTCTCGCTGTGCGATCACAGCTGCTTCGAGAACTTTCTTCTCGGATTCGTGCCACGGGTTTGAACAGCCGATTTCGCCAATGATTCCCGATCGAATACCGGTGTCGCCGACACCCTGGTCGATATCGTGGATTATTTGACCTGCGATCTGTTCAACAGTTAAATCATTCAGCTCGGGAGCGTGCGTCATGTGGACGTAGTTTCCCGCGCCCATAACAACGTTCAGACCTGTTGCACGCGAAATGCGAGCCAGCGCCTTTGGGTCACGGGCAAGCCCAACCGACGTCACATCGACAATCGTGCTGCCGCCTGCATTGAAATATTGCTGTGCTTCCCAAGTCGCAACATCCTCATCGAGTAGCTGAAGGTTGTCGCGGTTGCTCGTCCAGTTGTAGCGAACCCAGCCGAGGTTTTCTAGCGATACTTTCTCGTCCATCAACTTGCGATCAGAAGCCTCTTTTGGCTCGGTGAAAACAACACTGAAGTCGATCAATAGGTGTTCATGAGTGGTCGTAATCCCGACTTTTGCGGGTTCGATCGGACCCAATACGGTCAGAACTTTGCGAGCGGCTCGGTGCTTCGGGACTGGATGGGAAGGTGAGGTCAACTAATTAGACTCTGTTTGTTTTCTTGGTGTCGCAATTCATGCGACCGTATTTCTATTTTATGATCGCCGAAAAGTTTATCGTAGTAATGGAGATTACTTAGCTCGATTAAGCGTCACGCCACGTGGCTTTTGGCTGCCAACCTAGAAGCCTTTTTGCCTTTTCGACCGAAATTGCCGACGTGTTGCCGGGCATTGGCGATCGAATTTCGGCTTCCGGGTAGACCTTCTTGATCAATTCTTCTGTTGGCTCGTCGGCAGAAGTATCTTCACTATTTATGAAGAATGCCTCGTGTCCACCGAAGTCCACCTCGATGGCCAACACACAAGCTCGTGCTGCCTCGGCGAAATCTGTCCAACCCCAGAAGTGCATAGCGTTGGTGCCATAGGCTCCGTGACGCACGTCTGCAGCATTGAGAGCAGCCTGACGTTCTCTGTCCATCAAACCATGGAACCTCATTGATGCGATCTGAACTTCACCGGGACGACGACGCACAAACGCATCACCCATCTGCTCGCCAATCCACTTGCCTTGTGAGTAAGCATCTTCCGCAAACGTCGGGTGTTCTTCATCCATCGGGAAATACGGTCTAGGAGTAATCCCTTTCGAGAAGACCCCACCGACTGCATTCACCGAAGAAGCTAGAACAACCTTGCTGATGCCATGAACCTCGGCTGCTTCAAGAACGTTCCAGTTGCCAGTCATATTGACTCGGAAAACTTCGTGTTCAGGAGCGATGATAGGGTTCGTAATCGCAGCCATGTGAATCACGGCGTCGCAATTTTTCATTGCTGAAACAACCTGACCGAAATCAGTTACATCCACAAACTTGAACGTGTGACCCGGAACTCGCTGTTGCCTTGTGTCTGTGGGCGAATTTTGATCGACCCCGACCACGTTATAGCCGTTTTCTAATAGATCGCTGACGATGAATTGGCCTGAGCGACCGGTTGCTCCGGTTACGAAAACAGTGGACATGGTTCGGTTGCGACTTTCTCGATAAGAGGGGTGCGGTTAGTTAGAAAATAACGCCCGTATCCGGAAGTTCTAAATACGGGCGCTCTCTTGTTCAAGTTATAGCCAGTTAAGGATAGCTGGTGATGATCGTTGACCCAACAGGCAAGATTAGAACGTTGGCTCCATGCCTACATCTAGGAAGCCGATAGGACCTCGGTCGTCTGCATACCAAAGACGGTTGTCTTTGATGGTCATGCCGTGCACTTGAATCGGGTCGAGAACCCTGAACGCATCGAAACAACGGCCGTCTTCGAGTCGATGTCGACTAACTACGCCAAATGCGGTATCGGCGATCCAAACGTGGCCTTCCTCTTCAGCCCAAGCAAGGCCGTGCACACGAAATCCAGGAGCTTTCATTCGGTGAATTTCTTGGAAGTTCGAAGTATCGATTACGTGGACGAACTGTGAAGGAGGTGAAGCGACGTACAGATTACCGTCTTTCCACTCAAGACCGTGATCGCCGGTGGGCTCGGACTTTCGCCCAGCCTGCTCGTCAAGATGCTCACGAGTTGCGTTGATTCCAGTTCCGGGAGAAGGGTAGACCTCAATGGTCTTGCCTGTGTCCATATCAAGCTGGTAGATCTCGCAGCTGTAGGTCGAAGCGACCCAAATGTAGCCGCCACCAATTGTTATTCCGCTCGCCGATACGGTGTCGGTTGGCAAATCGACCAACACGGCACCGGTCGCCCAATCAACCTTGTAAATATGGTCGTCGCCCTGATCGATGATCCACAGACCGTCGTCGGCAGCCTGAAGTCCGTTCGGCTTAGGACCGGGAGCGTTGAACTGGAAGATTGTATCGGCGACTTTGTGCGGCATGAGGTATCTCGTTTACTAGAACTGGGGCGAGAGTTGGTTTGTTACTTGCGGCGGTAGTGTACGCGAGCATAGGACGCCCGGGCAGTCCTATCCTCTAACAATCCGACTCCTGCGGATGTATCTTCGGCGGATGGGAGGAGGGGTGCGCAGAGCGAGTGCAACACCACCCCATATCCCTCGGCTGAAATCGGGAAACCGGATGTTAGATAATTGTCGGTGGAGTAGGTTGGGACGATGATCATCACCCGCTGTAGGTGAAACTATTCCGGTTTGTGTGCTTTGATCGACTGCATAAGAGAGAGATAATCTTCTTTGCCATCGGGCATTTCCCAAAGCCCTTTGCCCGCTGTAACCATCGTCGGTAAAGCTTGCCAGTGAACAACCTTGTGCTCATGAACAAAATCAATCACGAGTCCAGCTTGAATCAGCGTATCAATCGTCTCGCCGAGTCCGTGCGTGAAGTTGTACATCTTGGTGTGTTCGATTGTGCCAGTACCGGCGTATGACGTACTTTCCTCGTAGGGTTGCGGTCCCGCCGATTAAAAATATGGCCAATCGAGAACGATATCGTCGCCGTGGTCTTCATCGGAAACCGTCCACACCATTGGGTGACCATCAATAATGTAGAACGTCCCGCCCGGTTTTAGGAATCCGGCAATGACTTCTGCCTAGCGCCCAATATCGGGTTACCAGCAAATGGCAACGACGCCGGTGAACACAATATCGAACTGTCTGTCTGGCAAGACATGCGGCGAATCGTTTACATCTGCGACGACGAACTCACCCGGCATACCCGACTTCGCACTAAAGTTTTTACAAGCTTCGATCGCTGGCTCCGAGAAATCGATACCCGTAACCTCGGCTCCTCGCCGAGCCCAACTTAGCGTGTCGTGGCCAAAGTGACACTGCAAGTGCATCAACGATTTACCAGCTACATCGCCCAATTCATTACGGTCGAGATCGAACCGAACCACTTCGCTGATGTGCTTCGAATCGTCGATGAACTTCTGGACTACGTACTCGTCAGAATTCAAATGAATCGGAACTCGGTCGTCCTAGTTATCTCGATTTACTGATTGATATTCGTCTAGTGCCATTCGGGATACTCCAGTCTTACACGCCTAGTTCTGCGGTCAGATCATATACGGATAGTGCCGGCTGATCTTTGGCGATAATTAACCAAAAAGTGCTGACCCATAGTGGTCAGCACTTTGAATAAAGATATTCCCAAATGATTTATAGATCACTGCCGATCGTTGTGGTCTTCGGGTCTTCCAAGAACGAATCCAACAGGTTCGTTCCGGCGCCATCGCCCACAGGCGGGTACGCATAACCGTTTTCGATCCTTGGTAGCTGGTCAACAATCTCTTTGTACCAGGTGTTGTTGTACGCACGAACGGTTTCTTGAATCAGAGCATTCGGTGCGTTCAAAGAGAGGTGGACGCTGAACATAAGAGTCACTGGACCCACACAGTCATGAGGTGCTACCGGCATGTGGTAGGCATGCGCCATTGATGCGATTCGCTTCGCCTCAGAGATTCCGCCAACCCACGAAATATCGAGCATGCAGATGGTCATCGCCTGCTTTTCGAACATCTCTCGGAACGCCCATCGGGTCGCTACAGTTTCACTGGCTGTCGTTGCAATGTCAGTCGACTTGCGGAACTCGGCGAGGGTGTCGATGTTGTCCATCGGTACGGGGTCTTCAAACCAGAACGGACTGTGCGGCTCAACCGACTTTGCGATCCTCTTTGCCGAGGAAAGATTCCACAGGCTGTGCATCTCAACCATGACGTCCATCTTGTTGCCGACTGCCTCTCGAATCTTCCTGAACGGCTCGGTCCCTTCTTCAAGATCGGTGGCGTGGATGAACTGTCCATTTGATTCGAGTGAATATTTGTCGAATGGCCAGATCTTCATAGCCGTGAAGCCTTCCGACATCAAACTATCGGCAAGCTCACCAGCATCGGTCATGAAGGCGTGGTAATCCTCATAGGGCTGATCAGGTCGGTAGTCGATTTGACCCGGTGACCAGCCGCCGCTGACCTTCACTCCGTACGAGTATCCAGCGCAAGTGTTGTAGACCCGGATCTTATCTCGGGCTAGTCCACCTAGCACTTGATACAGAGGTTGATTATTACGTCTGGCGTACAAATCCCAAAGTGCCATATCGATTGCCGAAACCGACGATGCATCAACGCTGCGCCCACGATTTACCTTCATCCGTCGACCGAGAGTGTCCCAGTGCAGATCGAGTTGGTCTGGGTCTTTACCGAGCAAGTATGGTGCGATATCGCCGTGAATATATGCTTCGATCGCGTCAGGAGAGAACGAAGTTTCTCCAAGCCCAACATAGCCATCTGAGCTGTAAATCTTTGCCCACACGATCATCGGGTACTCGGGGTTTCGTAACGTTTCGATTCGGGTTATTACGACCGCTGATGCCATTTTTAGTCTCGTTGTTATGGAGTGCAAAATATTTTGATGTTTTCCATTATCGAATCCGATTGATGGAAAGACGACCAAAGGTTAACAAGCCATATAGTGGTTGTGTGAATGTGTGGCATGAAATTTGCGAAACGTTCAAACTTCAAGAAGCCATGTCATTCATACAGATAATCGTCCTCGCAATTGTGCAGGGCATCACAGAATTTCTGCCGATAAGCAGCAGTGGACACTTGATCCTCGGATCATGGCTGTTCAACTGGCCCGATCAGGGCTTGTTTTTTGACGCTGCCGTTCACGTCGGCACGCTGGTGGCAGTATTGGTGTACTTCCGGCGCGAGTGGATTCAGATGGTGACTGGGCTGACAGGTAATGGGCCGGTCGAAATCGACGACTCAGGCGGGATAGTTAGATCTAGGACATTAGCAGTGTTGATCGTTGCTGGAACTGTTCCATTGGTCGTAATTGCTCCGTTCATCAAAGATTCGCTAGAGAATGATTTTCGTGATCCGATAGCGGTCGGCTGGCTGCTGATTGCGACCGCATTTGCTCTTATTGTCGGAGAACTATTCGGTAAATATGTCCACAAGAGGACAATCGGAATCGACTCGCTCAAAGTTCAGCAGAGCTTCACTATTGGTCTGATTCAGGTTCTTGCTGCTTTCCCTGGTATTTCACGCTCTGGCGTGACGATGGTTACTGGGATGGCGGTGGGATTATCCAGAGAGTCAGCTGCAAGATTTTCAATGTTGCTGGCGACTCCCGCAATCGCTGGTGCGGGTGTTATTGTTGCCAAGGATGCTCTCGATTCCGCCGCCGACATCAATCTTGGTGCAGCCGCTTTAGGAGCGGGAATCTCGGCTATCACAGCTTATTTAGTGATAGCCGGATTCATCAAGTTGCTAAAGAACGGATCGCTCCGACCCTTCATCGCCTACTGCCTGATAGCCGGCATTGGCGTGGTCATCGCTCGGGTAATGGGTGCCTAGCCCAAGCCTACGACTCTCGTGATTCCCACGTTACATCGCAGTTCTCGCACTCTTCCTGCCAAACGTGGACTGCAGGCGGCATAGCGACTGCGAATCGCAAACTCATCTCGTCGCCCTCAGTGACGATGTGGTGAACAGTGCCCCGGGGAATCCAGACGATATCGCCTTTCTGTGCATGAATAATCTTGCCGCCCGTTAGTTCCCACTTGAGCTTGCCCGCCATAACGCACCACCACTCGTCGAAATTGCTGTGCCAATGAGCGTGATTGCCTTGACCCGGCATGGAAGCGATAAGCGTCCCTAAGTTTCGTTCATCTTCGATAAGAAGCTTTGACCAAGGCGCAGGACCCATCTCAGCGACTACTTTATCCACTTCGATGTGCATCATTCCCGGTCCCATCGATGCGTCGACCCGAGGTGGAATCGGTCCTTCGACTACATCGTCGATAGCGGATACTACGCCTTCGTAATATGTTCCCATTGTTAGTTTCTCCAAATCAGAAGCCGAATGCCGTCTTCTGGGCTTGTTGCTGAATATTAGCGTTGCGGCTAACGTAGCACGATCACGAATCGACGAAGGCTCAAAAAGCATCCTAAGCACGAGAACTAAAGTCGCTGCCGTCGATTACTTCGAGTCCGACAAGGAACATCATGCCCAAGATCACAGGCGAAATCAGAGACGCCGCAACAGGTGAAATCGTTCAGGCGCGAGTACAAGTGCTCGATCCGAACGGCGAAAACGTTGCACCCGTCGACGCCATGTGGAAAGTCGGCTCGGGCGAACCGTTCTTTTACAGCGACGGTCAATTCTCTCTCGATACGACTCGGGGCTACCATCGAGTCCTTGTGGAGCGTGGAACGGAGTTCACGCCATGGGAAAGGACTATCGAAGTCGATGGTTCTTCCGATTCGTCGGTCGATATCCAACTGGAACGATGGTCCGATCTTCCAGATCGAGGCTGGCACCCCGGCAACACCCATATTCACTACGACGAAAAGGAAACCGATCCCGACCGTCGGCTCGCATACGACTCGCGGGTTGAAGATCTTCGAATGACCGCTGTATCGATTCTCAAACGTTGGGATCTCGACTACGCAACTAACAAGTACCCGCCGGGGGTGCTGACTGAGTACACCGACACGCATCACCACGTTCAAAGCGGTGAAGAAACCCGCCATAATCACGATCCCTCTGACCCGTTCAAAATCGGCTACGGACATGTGATGCTGCTCAACATTCGCAACCAGGTCGATCCGATTAGTCGCGGGCTCATCATCGACCAGTTCGATCCCGATTATCCGCCGCTCAGCTATGCCTGCGATCAGGCGAACGACCAAGATGGACTCGTTATCTGGTGCCACAACGGACAAGGTATGGAAGCTCCGGTCGCGGCAGCGCTCGGCAAGGTGCATGCCATGAATCTGTTCGATCCGTTCTGGACCGATATTGAATATCTCTACTGGTATCACATACTCAATACCGGAATCAAAATGCCAGTGTCGACTGGTTCCGATTGGTTCGTTAGTTCTGCCAATCGCGTTTATTCGCAGACCAACGGCGGATTCGCCTACGAATCATGGCTCGACGGGATTCGTACCGGTAAAACGTTCATTACGAACGGACCTGCATTGTTCTTATCGGTCGCCGCACAAGAGCCGGGTGCAACGATTCAAGTCGATAAAGGCGCACGTATTCCTGTTCACGCGAATTGGAACTCGCATCACGCCGTCGAGCGGGTAGAAATCGTTCTCAACGGAAAAGTGGTTGCGAGGCGAGACTTCCCTGGAGGCGTGAATACCGGTCACGTCGAAGTCGATATAATTGCCGAATCTGACGGCTGGATCGGTGCTCGACTGGGTTCAGGTTCTCGCGATTCGTTCAATCAGCCGATCTGGGCTCACACAAGCCCGGTTTACATAAGAGGCACCGGCGCACAATCCGAAGCCAGCGTCGAATCGGCGAAGTTCTACGCCGATCAAATTGGCGAGGGAATCAACTGGGTGAAGACCAAAGGTCGCTTCTATACCGATGCACAGCGCAACGAAGTGGTCGACCTGTTCAAGCAAGGCCAGAATTGGTACCGCAATCTGATTTAACCCTAACGACCGTGCAACCGTGCGACCGAGCTTGCGGGTAAACTCGCTCGGGTCGTTTTGTTCTCGACCAACCAGTTATCCACCGTAGATAAATCCGAGTCTGTGAAAAATATGTCCGTCGAAGCTCTGTTAGATACCTACTACGATCGCGCAACTATTCCGCTTCGGAACACGAAATTTGGAAGAGATATAACAGGATCTCTCGATATTCGTCACGTTACCGAAGATGACGAATTTCGATTCCTGCATCACAAGATAATCCTCAAGGACGGTGTTGCATCTAGTGTTTGGCGAGAGCAGGAGTGGGGGCTCGGTGAGAATTCAATCGACGTAACCCATTTCGAAGATGGAATCGTAAAGCAACTCAGCCTTCGACATACCGGAGACTCTGTGACCGGTATGAAAGTCAGCCTAAGCCGATATGAATGGCTAATTCCTGATCCCGATCATCGCTTGCCGTACATATTCGGTCGTGCCGATATGGAGACCTGGTACAAAGCCAGCGATTTTCAGATGGGACTTAACCGATGTCGACTCGCATGGGATCAGGAAACGAAACACACGTTTTCGGTTCGCGAACTCGGTGTCGATAGAGATAAAGCCGAGCACCTGTATAAAGGTGTTGAGTACCGTATCGAGATTGATGAATCTATTCGGTTGACTATCGAGGAAAAAGAAATGCGCCGAGTTGATTGGCGAATAAGCATGTCGGCTGACGAAGTTCGAACGCTCTTCGAATATGCCAGTAACGAGCCGTGGCTGAACGGCTGGGGACCTGTCGCTGCGATCGTCGAAAACGGTAAGTAGTTTCAGTTCTTGGTAGCGATTCTGCCAGGCGTCTCGACCGAAGCGAAGCGACTTCGGCGGATGGGTGGAGATGGAATCTGCGATCCCTACAACTCGCTAATCGCTGTGTGTGTACGTAGCTTCCATATCTAGCGGATATAACGATTTGCGAACTCGTTTGTAGTCGAAGGTCAACATATCGGCTGAAGTAGCTCCGGGAGTATTTACAGTGATCATTTCACTCGCTATTGGTTGATACGCAGGTCGAGGAGAAACTACTCCCTTGGCGACCACAATGTCGAAGCCTTCGGGTCGGTACCCGAGCGAGTAAAATTGCTCTCGACTCATATTGCCGACTCGAGTTGTCACGAGTGCTACAGTCGGGCCTTCTTTCGTTTCGATCACCACCGTCGTGCCACCGTCGAAAAATCTCCAACCAGCGTGAACCGTACCGCTGTCTTCAAATCGACCATCTGAGATGCGGGTAACTCGTCCAGTAAGACGAACCGGCGTTCCATGTAGTGAATCGGCTTTGGCGCCTACTTCGACCGTCACATTTTCGCCAATTCCAGCGACTAAACAGGCTGTAATAGCTTCCGTGTCACGCACTGTTTGAAGCCAAGAAGATGCCCCCTGCTTTACCGCTTCAGCAAGTAGAAAAGTGCTATCCCCTGAACTTCCCGCTCCGATGTTGTCTCCAACGTCAAGTAACACGATGGGCCCTGAATCTTCAGATTTCGCCGCTGCCCGTTGCAACGCATATTCAACTGCTTCTGAAGCTGTAGGTCCAACCGGTTCATATAGCTCTTTTCGATTTGCCCATGCGCGATCAGTGATCCAACGTGCAGCCTTCTTCGCTTCGTCAATCGAACTTTCGTGAAGCACGTAGCAGGCAAGTCCGTTCTCGTAGACGTCCGACCATGGGTATCCTTCACCAATGGAGCCGCCAACGATTCCCGGCTGAGCAAGCACAGTTTCTAGATCGTCAATAACCGCCTTCATCGGCATGTAGCGCGTGTCATGCTGGAAAATTCCAACGACCATGGGAGGCATTTCGAGCCACTTTGCAGGTCGCCAATTCTCAGTAGCCATACGCACGACAAGATCGCAAGCGTCGTGCGCTCGTGGCACGGCGTCGGTGTGCGGGTTCGTCTTGTAGATGACTAACGCATCGGTCTCATCAGCCATCTGCTGCGAAACGTTGGCGTGGAGATCTAGGGTCATGGCGACCGGCACATCTGGCCCAATAATTTCGCGCACGCGTCGAGCCAGTTCGCCGTCCATGTCGGGATACTCCTCAGAGACGGCCGCACCCATCTGATTCAGTAAAACCCCATCGAATGGACCCTGCTCACGAAGCATGTCCAACGCTTCTCCGCCGAGCGTGTCGAACACCTCTTTACTGATCGTTCCACCAGGGTCAGTGGCTGCAAATATCAGCGGGGTAAGCTCGAAATCGAGTCGTTTCGAAGCCTGAATGAACCCGGCCATAGATGTCTGCGATAGCTCGTGCATATCGTAGTAGTGCTGACCTCGCTGCACTGCGTAGGTCTGCATCCCCGAAACCTTGAAGCTGTCCATGGTCGTGGGGTTACTGGCGAACGTGTTTGTCTCGTGGTGAATACCGAGGGTTGCGATACGGAGTTTGTTGCTCATATTTCTTCTTAAACAAAGTCGGCGGAGCCAAAACCCCGCCGGCTCAAAATTTCGTTTGTTCCTGAAGCCTAGTCGCCGTGACCGTTGATGTGTCCTGCCGTTCCTGGCATTCGCTTCTGCTCATCTAGCTTCGAAGTAACTTCAGGGTTCTGACCAGCGCTCGGCCATTCGCCCCTAAGAACCGCTGCGACCTGCTGCGAGGCACGCTGTCGCGATAGCCATGCCGAACGAGTTGATTGGCCCGCTGAGTGCGGTGCGGTGATTACGTTCTCCATTTGGAGTAGAGGATTGTTCGGATCTACCGGCTCTTGTTCGAACACATCTAGCCCGGCGCCACGCATCTTGCCCTGTTGTAGGGCTTCGATCAATGCTGGCTCATCGTTTACCGAACCACGGCAAACGTTGATGTAGTACGCAGATTCCTTCATCACATCAAACTGCTCTTTGCCGATCATGTGGAACGTTTCTGCATTCAATGGAACCACTACAACGACATAGTCAGATCGTTCGAATAGGTCGTTGAGTTCGAAGACCTGCTCCACACCATATTCGTTGATGATCCACGGCTGTACGTATGGATCGTAGACGACAGTTTCCATGCGCCATCCCTGACCAAGCTTCCGTGCGACCTGTCGTCCGATATTTCCGAAGCCGACGATTCCAAGAGTCTGTTCATCGATTGGCTCAATAGGTGAAAATTCTGCGGCGTCCCATCGGCCTTCTCGCAATTGGAGAGTCGATTGCACCGTGTGACGGTTGAGGGCCAGCGTCATCGTTACGGCCTGGTTGGAAACCTCTTCAGCACACATACCTGCGCCGTTTGTAACGATGATGCCCATGTCGGTCGCAGCGTCCACATCGATGTGGTTGAAACCGTGCGAGTAGACAGCCAAAACCTTGGCCGTGTCTGCCGCTCGAATCACTTGCTCAGTACCCCAGCCACCTCGCATCATTATTGCGTCTGCGCCTCGAACTGCTTCGATCGCTTCGCCCTCAGACTGCGGGGCTTCCTGAACGAATTCCACATCTAGATCGGCCATCTCGGCGCGCTCGTGGTGCAGTGGGTCGTCAGTAACCGGCCCGAGCACAACAACTCTATGCTTTGACATTTTTATTACTCCAAAAAATATTAAATCAGTGGGTCCAAAACTTCGAGTTCCAGCCCCCCAAAGAAGAACGTTTGAAAAACGCTCATTACTTGCCTTGCTCGGCTAGCATGACCTCCCAGCTAACTGCCCAGTTGCGTGGCTCTACAGTGCTTCGGACGTCTGGGTTGATTAGCGACATTGGCCAGTAGCCTAGTGCGATTCGCATCGCCTCTTCGCCGAGCTGTGTGTTCGCCCGACCCCACGCTACTTCACTGTAGGAGGCGTAGTGGTTCGTGACAGATACGTTGTCCATCTTGAGCAATTCGTTGTTCGGATCTACAGGTTCCTTCTCGAACACGTCGAGTCCAGCGCCAGCGATCTTGCCCTGCTGGAGTGCCTCGATCAGCGCTTTCTCATCGACCACAGGTCCACGTGAGCAGTTGATCAGGTAAGCAGTTGGTTTCATAAGGTCAAAGAACTCAGCGCCAACCATGTGGTGAGTCGCTGGAGTCAGGTAGGTGTGCGGCGAAACATAGTCAGATCGCTTGGCAATTTCCTGAGGACTGCCAACCATCTCTACGCCGTATTCCTTGGCATCCCACGAGGAAACAAAAGGATCGTAACCAATTACTTTCATGCCGAAAGCCTGAGCCTTTCGAGCTACCGTTCGACCGATGTCACCAAGTCCGATAATCCCGAATGTTTGACCAGCGATGTGACCCATTGGAGCTAGGTGCTCTCGGGTCCACGTGCCGTTCTTGACCAGCTTGTCGTGAAGTACAAATTTTCGTGAGCAAACGAGAAAGTGCATCATCGTCTGGTTGCTGACTTCTTCAGTTCCGAACGAAGCAGTGTTGGCGAGAACTACACCGTTTTCAACTGCGGAACCAAGATCCATTCCGTCGTAGCCATGCCCGAAGGAAACGAGTCCCTTGCAGCGACCGTTGTTGCCCATGTGCACGAATAGATCGGGTGATACCCCGTGACCAGCGGCCATCGCTACATCGGCGTCTTTGAGAGCCTCAATCAACTCGCCATCGCTGTCACCGTCGTACACCACAAATTCCGCACCCATCTCTGCGGCTGCTGCGCTCTGATGTGGAAAGTCGGCTGCGGTGCCATTACGTAGGTTTTTAGGGCCTAGAAATAGAACTCGAATATCTTTAGCGTCTGGGCTCATAGGTCTGTGTAAGTTCTCGTTTTACTGGTTGGCTGAATTAGTTTGGATTTATTCGGGCTTGACGATGCTTTGCGCGGTACCGCCATCCCAAACTTGTTTCATATTGTCGAAGGCAAATCGTACTCTACGCGGATAACTTTCGTAACTCTTACCCGCAATATGCGGAGCGACTACAACCTTATCCATCGTGAGCAACGGATTGTCTGGATCGACGGGTTCTTGCTCGAATACATCCAATCCTGCACCCCATATTTCGCCGTCCTCAAGCGCGTGTTGTAACGCTATTTCGTCAACAACCGGTCCTCGGCACGTGTTGATTAGAACTGCGGTCTTCTTCATTAGTCTAAGCTCACGCTCACCGATCAACGCTTGGGTGCTGCTGTCGAGAGGGGTGTGAAGGGTAACGATATCCGATCGTTCTAATAGCTCGTCGAGTTCGACCCTCGTTGCTCCGTAGCCCTCTGCTTTTTCG
>TARA_B110000116_G_scaffold57055_3_pt1 | contig 20993 bp, 14 predicted proteins | sample TARA_B110000116 | Tara Oceans TARA_B110000116 (sample SAMEA4397355) | marine metagenome | biome: Polar Biome; feature: [ZZZ] marine water layer (ENVO:01000295); material: water (ENVO:00002006), including particulate matter (ENVO:01000060) such as... | depth 199 m
TGAGAAGGTTATTCTCTACTTTTATCCAAAAGATTCGACGCCAGGGTGCACTACTCAGGCTTGTGATTTTCGAGATAATTTCGGAGCCTTCGAGACCTCTGGATACCGCATTCTCGGTGTATCGAAGGATTCGGCTAAGTCACATGCGAAGTTCATCGAGAAGCAGGGATTGAATTTCGACTTGATTGTCGATAAGGAAACTGACCTGCATCAGAAGTTCGGCGTATGGCGTGAGAAGATGAATTATGGCAAGACGTACATGGGTGTGAGCCGTTCCACATTCGTGATTGATACCGACGGCAGACTCTCTTGGGTTGGCTACAATGTCCGCGCGAAGGGCCACGTCGAGAGGTTGATGCGCGAACTCGGAGTAGCGGATTGAGATGGACATCGATGAACGGCGCCGGGTTGTCGCAACCTACCTACGCCGTTGTGTGATTTATTCCGATTCTTCGATTGAACGTAAGCGCGCGCGAGGCGAGGATGAAACTGAACTCGCGCGCTGGCAAGCTTTCCGCGAATTCACCGCCTATTCGGCTGGCGAAATCGAATCGGGTGTGCTAGATTCCTGGTTGACCGACGAGGAGGGGGAAGGTCCTCCACCGCCTTCGATTGGTTCCGGGTCATTCTCACTCGATCTATCTTCGATGACCTATCATGATCGCCGAGGGTGGTTAGCAGCTCTTCTAATGCCGCGCCCAGTGGTTCTTGTCGCAACGGTATCTGCCACAGGCGTCCAGAACATTTCCCCTATGTCTTCGGTTAATGTGGTCTCTAACTCGCCTCCTCTACTCACCATGTCATTATCAGTAGATATTGAGGGTAGACCACGAGACACTTTGGAGAATCTAAGAAATGGTGGAATTGGTTCACAGTGTACCGTCTTCGTATTGAATGCAGACCACGATTCTGCGTTAGCTGTCGATGCGACGGCGAGACCATTACTTCCTGATGAATCGGAATGGGATTTGCTTCCTGACACAGCGCCAAACCTAACAGGCGCACTGGCCGCTATCCACTGCGAATTAGCTGAACTCCACCCTCTACCAGCCGGTGCAAAGGGGTCTCTAGCAATTCTACAAGTTTCATCCATCGATGTGCCAGAGGGATTGCGGTCGGATGCGGTGCCTCAAACTCTTTTCCAGATAGGATTCGATTCAGTAGGTCCTGCACCCAATCCTACAGATTGGCGATTCGGACTCAGCAATCACTGAGAATCGCCATTACCAAGCTGACCCCACTTGGCCATTCCAAGCAGATGTTTTTCTGTATCAACACGCATATTCCTGCCAGCAATCATCAGTAAGGTATCCGATTCGTTGAGCGCAAAGACTGGAAGTCCTGTTTGCTGACCGAGTCCTTGGATTCGATTTCTGCAGACTTCCTGCTGACTCGGCATGTGCGTCAATGATCCGAGGTCGGCGATCACTAAATCTCCGTGACCGAGCCTCGACTGAAGTCCATTGAGATTCAATCGATGAAGGTCATCCGGCTTGATGTAATGGACAAAGCGATCGGCGGGAGATGCCATCTTGTGAGTTCTTTCAGTCCAGATATCTTTGCCTAAATCGTGGAATGTGTCGTTGTTCTGTGGGCCGGGATCTGCCGAGCGCGGGGCTCTTCTCACTTGCTCGGCCGACTTGGAAGGGTCGGGTAAGCCGAGTAATCTGAAGAGATTGACCACGAAGGTTGCATCGACCCATCAGCCATGAGTGCTTCCCTTCATCCGCTCGCATGACGGCGATTACTGGATGTGGTATTCCGAGCGGTCATTCCTCTTCTGAGGATGTTTCGTCTTCATCAAGGAGTTCGCTCAGAACCTCATTGTCCAAGGTATCTGCTACACGAGCTTGCTCATACACTTCATCGAGTTCAGTCAGTTGGAGCACAGGTGAATCCTCAGGTTCAGTTACCTCAGTAGTTTCTTCCACCTCGGCTGTTTTCTCTTCCGGGATTTGAGCCAATTCCCCCTCTTCATCACGGTCCTGTTCCGTTACTCGCCGTCTATCTTCGTCTTCGCTGAAAGGGTCAAACTGAGGGTCATCGAAGGCGTCATCCATCGAAACTTTCCTTCCTCGGCGAGCCTCAGGTGGCGCTTCTATGAGATCTTCTGGCTTGCGCATTTGCATGTAGGCAAATCCTCCACCGCCTGCAAGAACCAAGATGATCAGTATGATGAAAATAGGTGAACTGACGAGATCTGTGAAGCTGAATGGTGCTTCTTCAATCATGAGCGTAATCGACACAGAGTCTACGAGAGTTTCGTCGGATACTGTCAGTTTCACCGAACGAGTTCCGTGTGAATCGGTCTTCCATTCTAACCAAATTCCTACATGATCTATGTCGTTCGAAGGATTCCCATCTCCATCGCTGTCGACGGATGTGTCAAGATCCCAATTGTAAATCATGTTCTCAAGGTCAAAGGCTGAGTCAGTCGTCATATTGGCACTGAGAATAATCACATCGCCTTCGGTAGGCTTCTGATTACTAACGCTCAAGTGAGCAGACGGTTTGACATTGTTCACCGATATTGGAATCTCGACCGAGGCGCGCTCACCATCGTCATCCATCGTGTGGAATACCAAACTGGAAGGAGCGGTCTGAGCATCTGGCCAAGACCCTACGAAGATGGTACCTTCCAAGTCGCAGTCATCGTTTGCCTCGCCTTCACCATCGGAGTTTTCTTCTGGATCGAGATCGAAGCAATTCTGCAGAGTGTCAATGTCTCCAGTCGTATCCCAAACACTTGCGGAGATTGAAATCTCACTATCTTCAGCAACTGGTAGTGGGTTGCTAATCGGGTCGATTTCCGGAGCGAGATTGACTATTTCGATAGCGATAGTCAGTGTCTCAGAGTTCGCTCCGTCGTCATCAGTTACGATCAAAGTAGCGAGGTGAAGGCCAGCGGTCGTGTACATATGCTCGATAGTTGAGTGTTGACCAACGCTCTGGTGTTGAATCTCAGGGTGGTCCTCGGCATCAGGAGACCAGAGGTGAATCAGACTGTCGATATCATTCTCTGAATCTTCAGCTGAGCCTCTGAATTCGATGCTATCACCCTCCTCAGCGAAGTAAACTCCTCTCGAATCCGGTGTCATCCTAGTCATGCCGTTCCATAATTCAGCAGTCGGATTTGAAGGTGCGATATTGGTGACCTCGATAGTGACACTCTCGGTCACCGTCGCACCATCGTCATCCATTCCGATGACTTCGACGGTGTATTCTCCTTCGACCGTCGGAGTGATGGTGCAGCGTGCGCTGACACTGCTTCCCTCTTCGCAAGCGGTTTGCCATGCGATGTCGACAGGCGAGAAAGGATTCTGTGAATCCATATCCTCTCGGTGGGTGACTTCTAAGGTCACCGAGGAGAGCACTGGAATCGAATAAGAGGAAGCGTCGACGATAATCTCTGGAGGTCTATTCAGCACCGTGATGATCTCTTCGACAGTGTCCGAATCGCTTTCTTCATCAGTAATTGTCAATCGAACGAGGAATTCTCCATCATCCTCCCAATCCACTTCGTAAACGCAATCGTCTTCGGTGTGGGTTTCCATCGAGCCACTATCAGTTTCAACTTCGAAGACGCATGTAATCGAACCGCCATCTGGGTCGATTGAGTAAAGTCCGTTGAGTATCGCATTCTCATAAGTCTGTACAGGTGAATTCACTGTCAGACTTGCCGTTGGCAACCTGCCGATGAAGAGAATGAATGAGCCCTCGTTATTACTACGGTTTCCATCATTCGTGATGGCACCGGCCTCATCGACGATGAAGGAAACGGCTGCATCACCGACCGGTTGAGAAGCCGGAACAGTCCAATCTATTTCGACGCGCTGTTCAGAAAGACTCTCCAAAGCAGGAACAGCGCTCGTCGAACTCGTTCCATCAGGACCAGTCACACGTATGTTAGTAGAAGGGGAAGTCATGATCCCTCTGTTCAAAACCGGCACACTGAACGTCAGTACATCGCCGGGAATAGCCGCGAATCCAATGATTGAATTCAAGCTCACAGTCCTGTTGTCCCGAGTTCGTTCTACGGTCACACCGGCAGCATTGGCAATCAAGTCTACAGCGTGAACATTCTCATCGGTGATGATTGTCGATACTCCAATCTGCGGACTAGAACCACTGATCCAAGCAATGATTCCGTGAGATCCATACTCGCTACCGCCCTCAGAGGTGTCAGCGGAGTTGCCGCTATTGAGATCGGCGACGAACTGGCCATTGGAATCGGTAGTGAAAGTCCTGACATCCTCGTCGATCTCATACCTTAATTCAACATCCTGATCTGTAACAGCGTTACCTGAGTTATCGGTGACAGTCACAGTCGTGTTCATGTCCAAGTCGAGAGGAGAGAGTTGGAATTCAATATCGACGTCGAGAGTTCGAGTGCGCGTCATCTCCTGATACCAGTTCAATTCATGAGTTGCGATGAAGCCGATGCTCTCTGCTGTCGAGCTCTTGATATCGTTGCGGATAGCCGGGCAGTACCACTTGTATCCGGTCTCATCTCCATCAGAATTGTAGGTTGTGATATTGTATGATTGGCCACATCCTCCGTAACTTACCCCTGAACTTCCTCGTGCGACTACCTCCCAGGTAGTCGAGTTGGTAGTGCTGGTATCGTCGGGAATGTCGACGTAATCACTGGAGCCGCTGTAACTGGTGTCCTGCGAGTACGTCGTCTCCCAAGATTCACCGACGCTGATTGGGAAATCGTAGCCCTCGAGGGCTGGATCATATTCGTTAGTGACTACAAGATCAGCGACGTGGATGGTATATGTCCAAAACCAAATTTGGTAGTCGAAATCAATGTCGATTGTTGCTTCCTGTTGAATCGTTGCTAAATCTGAGACGCGGATTATTTCTATTGTGTCAATCTCGATTATGAGGTCGCCGTCGTAGCCAGCGAGATTGACGTCTGTGGCTTCGTATTCTCCATCGGATTCAACCTTGTAGACAAGGGTTGAGACTCCCTCGACAGTCAGGTCGTAGATGTCAGTGACTCGTGAATCGAGAGTTCCGTCGAGGGTTTCGACGTTAGTGTCGACGCCGCTTTCATCGACGAAATCACGGACATCTAGGAATCCATCGTAATTCCATCGGTCTCCAATTCGCCAGTCGGGGGTGTCGATCAGGCTCGATCCAGAATTGTGATTTGTGTGCCGAGAATCGGTCTCGTCGACCAATCCAATGGCAGGGTCGGCGGGTCCAAACAGACCTATCGCCGGAGTAAGAATCAGCATTAATACAACAATGAAACCATTCAATCGCAGGTCAGACACGTCTCTGTGCAGACTACGTCTGCACATGAATCTCACTCAGACGCGTAATTCCCGTAAAACCGACAATTTCTCTCTGGCAGAGGTCTCCTGAATCAATATCCAGCCTCAATCGGCAGGCTTTCATCAGATTGTTCTAATCAGAGAAGGTCGGCCAATTCGTCCTGAATGAACTGGACTGCTTCGAGGATCTCGGACTTGTCACGAGCTCCTGTGATAACCATCTTGCCCGAACCGAAAATCAGACAGACGACTTTGGGATAGTCGAGCCGGTAAATGAGTCCAGGGAATTGCTCTGGCTCGTACTCAACCTTGTCAAATGGTAGGTGGAAAGTGAGGTTATTCAGGTTGAGCCGGCGCGGCATTGCTGCCAACGGCTCACCCTCACGAATACCACGAATGCGTGAATCTTCCTCTTCTTTTTCCTCGTCGGTAGCGGCGCGGATGCCACCCTCGATATCGATAACACTTGTGTGGTTATCGTCCATACGAGCGGTTCCGTCGTATTCCTCGGGGTAAAACAGAGCATAGGTCGCAACCATGTTTTGGACTTCGATCTCTACGTCGTCAAGTTCCCAGGTCTCAATGCCGGCCTTGCGCAGATCACCGATCATGCGCTCGATTCCGGTGTGGATGTTGTCCTTGTTCTTGCCACCAGTGCACACGGCACGCCCGGAGCGGAACATGAGGATCGCGAGTTTTGGGTCTACCACACGGTAGACGACACCAGGGAATTGTTCTGGCTCGTATTCGCAGTTCAGCTGGATGGCAATGTCAGGTAGGTCAAGTTCCTCCGCCACACGGGTGGAGGCGACCACGTTGACGACAGTTAGTCGTTCCTCGTCGCTCTTCATAGGGCCGCGCACTTATGAATCACTTTTAAAGAATTGTCGTGAATCCCAAGCCACTGATGCTGAATAATAGAGGCTCAGTGGCTCGTTTCAAGCGAGGATACGTACACCTTCGGCTCCGAGTCGAGATATCAGAGGTGTCCCTCCGGCCACCTCTATCGCCTCTGCGACACGCTGTGGCTCATCGGTCAAAGCGACCATGCAGCCGCCCCCGCCTGCACCAGTGAGTTTGGCTCCTAGCGAGTGTGGGCGTACCGCTTCCACCAGCGCGTCGAGATCTGGGCTGCTGACCTCAAGGTTCTGCAATCTTTCGTGGCAGGCATCCATCGCCATACCGACTGCCTCGAGATTTCCAGCACTCAGCGCGGTCAATCCGGCCTGTGTAATTCGAGCGATTGCTTCCATGTCCGCATGCTTAGAAGGGTCCCGCTCGAGCAAACGAGCCACACCCGCCACCATCTCTCCAGTTGGAGAACCGATGCCGGTGAAGCCGAGGACCAGCCAAGCATCGATTTCAGGTGGCAGATTTACCTTGCAAATCGACCATTTCCTCTCGCCCTCAGGCGTAACCAGACTAGCATCAAAAACATGTTCAGCCCCATCAACGATCTCGTCTGAAACGACAACACAACCTCCCAGTGCGCTGGTCGCGGTATCAGTTGGACTTGCCCGACCAGCCTGAGCCTTTACCTCAGCCGCATGACCGATCCGAGCCAGTTGAACAGAATCGATTTCATCATCCGGCTGCGTCAAACACTGAACCGCAGCTCCCATCGCATTCGATAAGGCAGCCGAAGATCCAAGCCCTGCCGCTGAGAATAACCCACTACTAATCTCCATTTTCAGAGGCACACCATCATACCCAAACACCTCATTCAATATGTACGAAATATGCGGGTGACGATGTGCTTCAAAGGCCATTCCCTCGATTGTCCAAGAGTCCGATTCGGTCAATTCAACTTCAACGCCTGAATCGATGGCCACAGCCACCGCCGGATGTCCATAGACAACCGCATGCTCACCGAACAAGATGCACTTGCCGGGGGCGAATGCCCTGACCATGAACAAGGGTGAGGGTGTGGGGACATGAGCATTTGGGATGAGTCGTAGTGAGGTAGTGAAGAGTTAGAAAGGAGCGGTTGATTGAAGGCCCGGGCACTCCTGCAAGGAGCGTTCAGGCCGTTGCCTGAAGGTGATTAGAGATGGAGCACCCCCTGCTTCAGACATATGGTCCGCTCGATGGCTGGTTGATTCTGCTACTTATCGGCGGAGCCTCGATTGGCTTCTTCCTCTATCAGGTTCAACTCGCCGTTCGCTTAGTTATGCTAGGTGCCAGCGATGCTCGATTCGATTCATGGGGACAACGCATCAAGGAGGTCCTAACGGGTTGGTTGGGTCAGAAGAGAGTACTCGAAGACCGTATTGTAGGGGGTATGCATGTCCTCATGTTCTGGGGATTTCTGATGCTCTCCACCGATATGTTCGACCTTGCTACGGCTAATTGGTTCTCTCACAATATCTTGCCAGAGATTCTGAATGGGCCATGGAATGGAATGGTCGAATTTGGCTACACTATCGCTCTAATCGGTTGTACGGCTGCGCTACTTCGTCGAGCCGTCTTCACTCCTGAGAAGTTGAAAGGAAAGTCACAGCTTGAAGGAAATTTCATCCTTGTATTGATTATGACGATCACAACGACTTCATTCGTTGTCGAGTCGGCTGAATCACCATCGGCTTTCTGGGAGCCGCTCGGACACTTCGTCGCTGGATTGGGCTTGGCTGATGGCATCGTAGTCGCTGCTTATTGGGCGCACATGGTTGCGATTTGCACCTTCTTCGTGCTGATTCCTGTATCCAAGCATATGCATTTGGTGATGGCTTTTCCCAACGTATTCTTCTACGATACTGAGCCGAAGGCCAAGATGCGACCGCTCGCGGTGAACGAGAGCGGGCAGGCTGTTCCGCTAGAGGATCTCGATATCGAAACCTTCGGCGTATCGAGTTATGAGGAGTTTAGTTGGAGGCAATTGATTGATGGTTGGGCGTGCACCACTTGTGTGCGTTGTCAAGATGTCTGTCCTGCTTACGAATCCGGTAAGGCGCTCAATCCTATGCAGATTGTGCACGACGTTCGCGATTACGCGAATGAACACGCTCCAATTCTTCTGAGTGGTGGGACTCCAGAAGAGAGCATCCTTGACCGAATAAGTGCAGAAGCGGTTTGGGCTTGCACCACCTGCCACGCGTGCGTGGACGCTTGCCCAGTGTACATCGAGCATGTGCCGAAACTGACCGATTTGAGGCGCAATGCGATGATGGAGACGATGGAATATCCCGAAGAACTCAATGTTGCGATGGGCAACCTTGAGTCGGCTTCGAACCCATATGGCTTCGGCATGCACGAGCGCGGAAACTGGGCTGAGGGGCTCGACATCAAGATTGGTGAGCCAGCCGAGTACATCTACTTCGTCGGCTGTGCAGCGAGCTTCGATGAACGCAATCAGAAGGTCGCGCGCGCGACTATCGGTTTGCTGAAAGAGGCTGGATTGGATGTGGGCATTCTAGGAATGCAGGAAGGATGCTCCGGAGATCCAGCTCGTCGCGCCGGTAACGAGTATCTCTTCCAGATGCTCGCCGAGACCAATATGACGACTTTCCAAGAACTTGGCGTCAAGCGCATCGTCGCTTCCTGCCCTCACTGCTTCCACACTCTTGGCAAGGAATACGCCGACTACGGAGGCGCCGATCTCGAGGTCTTTCACCACTCCGAAATCCTCGCCAAGTTGCAGGAGGAAGGCAAGTTGCCCGATGTTGATAAGGATGGCTCAGTGACCTTCCACGACCCTTGCTACCTCGGTCGCATAGGCGGCATTATCGACGAACCTCGTGACCTCATTGGAGGTGTCGACGTCGAGGTTGAGCGCCACGGAAAAGATTCATTCTGTTGTGGTGCTGGTGGTGCTCAGATGTGGATGGAGGAAGACGCAGACAAGCGCGTTAACGAAATCCGCGCTAAGGAGATCGCAGCAACAGGCTGTGATACCGTGGCAGTAGGATGTCCATTCTGTTCAATCATGGTTAAGGATGGCCTAGATTCAGTAGGGGCTGAAATGGATGTCATGGATGTTGCCGAGATACTTTGGGAACAGATTGTTGCTAAAGACGCTGAAATCCAAAATAATTTCAGAAAGAAATCTCGTGGATCTCGTTTCTGGAATTCGCGAAAAGGCGGATTTAATTAATTTCTATTTGATGAATTATGTGTGATTTGAGAAATTCAAGCCTCCGCCGCCGCAAATGCCGCTGAGTGACGCATAAATAGCGCATCCTTGAGCCATTAGCATGGACGACGAGTTCACCATTGCAGGCTTTACCATTCCAAGAATCGCGATTTACGAGGGAGCTTTCCTCGTATTATGGGGGATAGCGGCTTACATCATCTCCGGACAATCTTCGATAACAGCAATGATTCCTTCATTCATGGGCGCTCCTCTGATGATTCTAGGTATACTTTCTGAAAGGATGCCAAATATACGCCATCACCTAATGCATGCAGCAATGATTCTGTCATTGGTAATGGTAATGGGTGGAGCAAGAGTATTCGCTCAAATGTCCGAAATGTCCAACCTAGCTATCTCTTCTCACGTTGCACTTATTCTCGTCGGAGTTTGCTTCATGGTTTGTGGAATCATGTCATTCCGCGCAGCCCGTATCGCACGTGAAGAGGAGTGATTGGCTTGCCGGCACCAGTAATTGGAGTTACAACCTCGGTTAATGTGCGTGATTACGAGACCCCCGAACAAGCGGTGGTCATGGTCCCTGCGAATTATCCACAAGCGATTAGGCGAGCGGGAGGGATTCCCATTCTGCTCACCGAAGGCGACGATGTTGAGACTCTTCTCGACCGCCTAGACGGTATCATCATCGCCGGCGGTCGAGACGTCGACCCCGCTCGATACGGCGAAGAGCCGCACGAGCGCACAGACAACCTTCGCCCCGAACAAGATACTTGGGAATCCGCGCTCATCGCCACAGCGATCGAGCACGACCTTCCATTACTCTGCGTCTGCCGCGGTCACCAACTCCTTGCCGTCGAACGTGGTGGCCGCCTCTACCAGCACCTCCCTGAGACTCCTGGCTACGAGAAGCACGGTGCAACAGGTGGCGAGTGGTCCAATCATGCAGTCGAAATCGACCCAAATTCGAAACTCGGTTCGATTATCGGTACAAATGTAATCGGTAACTCGGGGCACCATCAAGGAGTAGCCGATGCGGGTGACCTCACAATTGTAGGAAGAACCGAAGATGGTCTCATCGAAGCGGTAGAACTTCCAGGGGCCAGTTTTCTCCTCTCGATGCAATGGCACCCTGAGATGCTTAACCAAACCAAGGTTTTCGACGCACTAATTGAGGCTGCACGTGCTTGAGATTCCTCAGAATCAAAGTTCTCGACCATTTGATTGATGAACTCGTTAGTTGAGCCGGACCCAATGGGTGAGAGTCGTCGTGCCCCAGTCATCGGGGTGACTGCGTGCAAGCGAGAGTCCTCATTCGGCCCTTGGGACCTCGAAGCGGTTATCCTCCCCTCTTTCTACACTACAGCAATTGAAGAAGCGGGGGGAAAACCTCTCCTCCTACCGCCAGGTTGCTGCCCCTCCTTACTCGACCTTCTTGACGGCCTCGTCGTCGCTGGTGGACCGGACATCAACCCCTCACTCTACGGGCAGAAACCTTCCGAGCACATCTCATTGGCACATCCCGATCAGGATGGCTCGGAAGCGGATTTGATTCGAGGAGCGGTCGATCGTGACATCCCGCTGCTCGGAATTTGCCGTGGAATGCAATTGATGTGTATCGTCCATGGTGGAAAAATACACCAACACCTCCCAGAAACTCCTGGGCATGAAGAGCACGGAGGCTGGGATGGTGAGATTACCGAGCATGGTGTCGAAATCGTCGAGGGAACCCAACTCAATTCCATTATGGGCGAAAATGTCGCCGTTAATTCGACTCACCACCAAGGCGTTTTCGACCCCGGCAGCCTCTCCGTCTCTGCCCATTCATCTCACGACGGGCTCATCGAAGGGGTCGAGCGAACCGACAAGCGATTTTGCATCGGTGTTCAATGGCACCCCGAACGCATCGGACACATCGGATTGTATCGCGCGCTCGTTGATGCGGCGCGAGGTTCATGACCGAGCGGCGCGCGGATTCGCCCCGAGAGCATGGTATTGAGAGTCTACGACACGCGCTCGCGCGCAAAGCGTGAATTCGAACCTCTGGTCGAAGGAAGTGTCAGACTCTACGCTTGTGGAATCACACCGTACTCTCCCAGCCACCTTGGACACGCTCGCCAAGCCATCGCCTTCGACGTCATCGTCCGATGGCTTCGTCACTCGGGCTACGCAGTCGATTATGTCACCAATTTCACCGATATTGATGACAAAATCATCAATGTCGCGAACGCCGAAGGCGTCGATTTCACTGTCGTCGCAGAACGCAATATCGCGGACTATTACACTGTCATGGACGCGATGAACGTCCTTCGCGCAGACACCTACCCTCGCGTAACAGAAACAATTCCAGAAATCATCGACATGGTCGAACGACTCATCGGTCAAGGGCACGCTTACGTCGCCAATGACGGGGTCTACTTTGAGATTGATTCTGCCCCCGAAAAATACGGTGAATTAACCGGTCAAACGCTAGAGATGGTACGAGCCGGTGCAGGTGGGCGCGTTGACAACACCGGCTCTGGCAAGCGCGACCATCGCGATTTCGCTCTGTGGAAGCTTGCCAAGCCAGGAGAACCCTTCTGGGAGAGCCCTTGGGGAGAGGGACGTCCAGGCTGGCACATCGAGTGTTCAGCCATGTCACTCAAGCATCTGGGCGAGACTTTCGACATCCACGGAGGTGGTGCCGATCTCTTATTCCCACACCACGAAGCCGAGATTTTCCAATCCGAATGCTGCCTTGGACACGAACCGGTCGTCAAGTACTGGCTGCACAATGGACTAATCAACGTCGATGGCGAAAAAATGTCCAAATCGCTCGGAAATTTTTGGACGATTAGCGATACCTTCGAACACGTCGATCCGCTCGAACTTCGCTACGCGTTACTCAATGCTCCTTATCGTCAACCGATCGAATTCAACATGGCGATGCTGGAGGAATCGAAGAAGCATCACGAGCGCATGATGGAAGTCTATGGTAAGGCGCTCGTGGCGGCGGAAAGCAGTGAGTGGAAGGGTCACAAAAACCTCGAGACAGCCGCTGAGCGCTTTACCGCCGGAATGAATGATGATTTCAACACGCGAACCGCGATGGTCGAAGTTCAAAATGTGGTTCGTGAATTACGAGCCCTGCTTGATTCGAATGCCGATTCAGGGCTCGTCACCGCCAGCGTCGGCTGGCTCGATGAATTCGCCGGCAGCCTCCTTGGCCTACTGCCCGACGCAAACACGGTCAGAGCAGCACAGGCCGAAGGGGTGTCGGCTCGCAGCAATCTCGCAAGTCAAGTCGAACCTCTACTCGAGCAGAGAGCCGCCGCCCGCGCGGACAAAGACTGGGCGCGTGCAGACCAAATCCGCCACCAACTCAACGAACTTGGAGTGGTCGTCGAAGACAGCCCGGATGGCCCCGTCTGGCGCATAAAGTGAGCAAGTTTTGCATCCTAAAACGGGCACTCAGTCACCCTGTCCTTGAAGTCGTTGATCCAGTCCATGAGGAAACCCTCACTCTTCCCCGTGCTGCGCTAATCAGTCTGATTTCTTGTATTCGCTCAGGCGTATTGTCTCGCAGACCTGAATCTTGAATTCCTCGTAGAATGTGGACCGCCCGAGCCGCATCGCCTCGTTATGCTCGGCATTCCTGCGCCACTCGAGTTGCCCCTCCATCGACTCGAACTCGACGATGGTGACCCTCTCGCCATCCTCCGCAGTGAATGACTTGTGCGAGATGTATCCTGGCATGGTCTTGGCCAATTCGCTCATTCGGACCGCCATCTCCGTGTACTCCTCACCGACATCCGGATTGAGTCGGGAACGGAAGACTGTGACAATCATGTGTTCATTCCTCTTCTTCGAACTTGCCGCGCAGATTCTGATTGATGGTGACAATCGAAGCGATTAACAGACCAACTAGGGAGATTACCGCGATCCAATAGAACGGTCCGTCCATCCACGAAGTCTCAGGCTCTGGGTCGTTGGGTTGCGGCTCGGGTTCAGTCCCTGGCTCACCGTCATCGAGGTCAAGATAGGACCAAGCATCACGGCAAGTCACGTCCTCGGGAGTGCTCGCCACATCTTCACACAAACTTCCTGGAATCGCGATTGCATCCTCAACCTCCAACTGGCAGTACCATCCTTCTAATTCGATACATTCCTCGGTTGGTTGCATTACTACGAGGATCGCTCCGCAAAGCAATTCCTTGTTATCGGGAGTGACTTGTCCATTATCGGAAGTGCAGGCCTCGAGATGGATTCCCTCTTCGATTGTTGTAAGATGAGAAAGGGTGGCTCCTCGAGGACCATAGGTCGGCCAAATCTGTGGCAACTCTGGCTCTGGGACCGTGTTTCCTCCGTTGCCTCCATTGCCGTTTCCGTTGTTACCGTCACCGCCTCCAATCGAGGTGTCGATTGGGTCTGCGCCGCCGACGGTGCCACCAACACGATGTCCGTCGTCGTCGAGTTCGATATCGTAGAAGTCGGCGTAGAGATCGATTGTGCGCCCGTTTTGGAATGTTGCAGAGCGGTTCAGTACGTCGAAGTAGCGATCGTCACCGAGGGTGAAGAGGTACTCGATTGGCACGCTCGCACCTTGGTTACAGGACTGAAGGGCTGCTAGTAAATCCTCCACCGTCTGCTGGGCTTCGGGAACTCCATCGTAGGTGATGTCAGCGGCCTTGGTGAAGCCATCGCCTTGGATAATCTGAATCTCGTCGTCCATAGCTTGCATGATGTCGACATCGCCGAAGACTGCTAGGCCGCCGACGACAACGAGACGGACATCGGGGTCAATCGCCTCGATGACATTGCGATATGGGTCGGCATGGAATGTGTCGAGCACGACGAAGTCGGCTGCTAGACCGGCTTGTATGCGGCCTGTGTGATCCGACCAGCCGATAGCGTCGACGATATTGGTGCTAATCGTCTGGACCATTTCGTAATCAGTGAAGATGTCGCCAAGGACATTCTCATCCCACCACTCGGCAGTCTTGAGTTCGTGCATCGAACTCTTGGAACCGCTCGGTCCCCAATCTGGTCCAATCATGATGTTCACGCCCTCCGCCTTCGCGGTGGCGATGTCTGTGGTTTCGCCGTAGAGAATGAGGTTCGAGGTCGGCGACCATGCCAGGCTTCCACCAACGTCACCGAGTGCGGAGAATTCTGGTTGTGTGAGGCCGGTACCGTGGATTATGACGACCTCGCCGACGAGCAGGTCATTCTCGACGAGGATATCGAATTCAGCCCTGCTCGACTCATCGATGCCTTCTGCAAGATGAAGGAACCAGGCATCCAGTTCTCCGGATGAGTTGCCGTCCTTGATGTGCTGTCCTGCATAATCTGATTCTAATTCTGTCACCTTCGTGTGGATGTAGTCCTTGCCGAAGTTGTAGAGTTCAATATTGCGCGTTAGCATGGTCTCGAAGGTGTCGGTGTTAGAGGTCGAACCTCCTTGTAGTGCCGTGTTTCCACCCGCAACTGCGCGCAGTTCTGCGAAGCGCATAGCGGATGAGTCGTATAGTGAGCATCCCACATCCTTGGCATCACTATAGCCTGAGTAGGACTGCCATTGGTAGCGGTTATCCCAACCATCCGTGCCGTGATCCCACAATGGGATTATGTTGTACTTAGCGTGATTGTGCGGGTCGATGAATCCGGGGTAAATCGTTCCGCTTGTAGGAATCGAAGGAATGCCGTCAGCCGCCGCCGGCGCACCGTCAGCCGCGCTCCAAACAGCTTCGATCATTCCGTCGACGACGAGGATGCGGCCATCATCGATAACCGAGTTTTGTGATTCCATCGTCACTACACGGCCTTCGAGAACGTACTCACCGCGGTGAATGTGGTCTTGAGGTGGGTAGCAATTACCCTGAACCACGCTACCAACGCCGACCCAAGCAGCATCATTCGCACCGCCAGGGGTGGGCTCACCATCGCTCAACTTTACCCAATCCCCATTCGAATTGTAACCATAGGGGATGTCCCAATCAGAATCCTCGCCCTCGTAACTGACTGTATTTATCTCGTTCATATTTCCGTCGAGAATACGAATTGTATCGCCATCCCAGAAATCAAATTCAATCTGGGTCCATGAACGGAAGAAGGTGATGTATTCGCCCGGGGCTAGAATCGTATCCCACTTGATGCTACAAGCTGGGGAACCGCCATCGGCGATATCATCGAGCCACCAGCCGCCGATGTCGATGGGGGCGTCGGTCGGATTGTACAATTCGACATACTGATCGCTGTAAGTCCCCATCTGACCATCACCGTTCCAATCGGTACCGTCGTAATTGGCATTATTTGGTGATACAAGAATCTCGTTGATAATAATTGAATCGCCGCTACCCTGTGCCGACGCCGTCATCATCGGAGTCAGCGCCATCATTAGCATGAGTAAAGTCAGTGTTAGGGCACGACGCATTGCGACGAAACGGTACGCTTCCCCCCTTCAATCCAACCGTCAATGGTTCACTCCCTCAATCATAAGAATTCACAATGAATTCCCCCTCGCATCGAACCATCGTGATGACGAAGCAGCGAAATACTGACCGAGTGCGTAGCACTCGCGATGAACATGCAGCGCAGCGGCAGAGTGGCCAGTGCCGCCCTGATGGTTCTCACCATGTCATTCGCCGGCTGTTTAGGAGGTGGTTCCACATCTGGCGGCGGCGAAACAATCCCAGATTGGGACAAAGACATGGCCTACATCGATGATCCCGTTAGCCACTCTGACGCCCGATTCTTCGATGTCGCTGCCCCATTCGCCAACCAGACTTGGGGCAACGCCAGTTGGGCGGTCTTCGGTAATGAGGAGGGTGGAAATTGCTGTGAACATTACCTCGCCGCAACGAAGGAAGGATGGATCCTCAATTTCGGCGGCGAGTACCCAACCTGGTCTGAAGACCGAGGTCACACATGGCAGGAATACCGTCCAAGCGTATTCTCTCAGATTGGATGCAGGGAACCCAAGCCAACGGTCCCGGGGCAGGAGGGACTTGGAGAGGGAAGCATCGTTCAGGCGACCAATGGAGACCTGATTTCGATGGGCTGGTTCCCATACCCGAGCAGTAGTGGTGCCGACCAATTCTACGCATTCTTCTACGACGCTGAAGACAAAGAGTGGAGTTGGTGCTTCAACCGGACTCCTGAACCATTCTATGACCGCTCTTGGCAGGTTGAAGTCGTTGGTCCAATAAACGGCGGAATTTATGGAAATGGAGAGTGGGGGAGCCTCGTAATTTCGAATTTCTGGCATCAAGTTGGGAACCTTGGCGGACAGATGTCGACTGATGGTTTGAACTACGATTACTTCGATTTCCCCGACCGCGATGGGAATCTCGACATAATCGAGGTCGACCTTACAGCAGAATCGCTCGGTCCAGAGTGGGATTTCACCAAGCCTCACAAGGAGATGCGCGCATTCCCAGTACCCTCAGGCGGGCTCTACTTCCCCAATTACTTCCTCGATGGCACGGACGCCTTCGTCGACACCTCCCTCAACTGGTGGGCTGCTACCTCGCTAAACGGCTCCTCACTACCTACCCAATACTGTGCTATCGATTCCTCTACTGCCTTGCATTGCTTTGGGGCACTCGGCAGCGGCACTGGCATCATGCACCATGTCTCATGGGACGGCGGCGAGACTTGGGATTTGCAGGAATACAATCTGTCTGGAACAGCTAGTGAACTTGAGGAATGGGAGTGGCATTCGAGTGGTGTCCATGACCTCCTCGTCGTCAATATCCGCTATCAGAGTGCAGAGGGGCCTGATGTGGATATTGCATGGCATGTCCGGGATTATTCTGAGTCTCTAGAGCCGGACATGAAGACCTACCTTGGGCAGGGAGATCTCGATTCCACTTCAGGTGCTGGCAATGATATTCGCTTCGATTTCGCCAGTATGGGGATCCTGCCTGATGGTGGATCATTGATCGCTTACATGGACTCGACCGACCCCGACCCTCTGTTTGGGGTGGAGCTGCTGCTGCCAGTCGAGTATGGGCCACATATTCCAGAGATGTGAGGGCGTAGACCGCACCGCGTCAATCTCAGGATTCGACGGTGAAACTCACGCTTACTCCGTCGACTTGGAAGGAATCTCCAGCGGCAGCCCCATCGTTGAGGCTTGCCGCTCCAGCACGCACCTCGGACTGAACATGAGCCCAATCCGCGTCTGCTAACTCGAGACCATCAACCCAAACAGCGAGTGTGATGCTCGCCTCGACATCGAGGTCGAGGTCCTTGCGCTTAGCCTGCACTCTGCGAATTATGTCGCGCGCAAGGCCCTTCGAGAGTAAATCCTCGTCGAGGCTCATATCGAGAACGAGTGAGACATCGCCGACGTTTTCGTCAGAAATCGTCGAGGCAGCGAAGCCATCTTTCTCGATGCGGCGGATCTCAATATCGTCCATTGTAATGTCATAGCCTTCGAGGATGCAGATTCCCGCATCGATCTCTAACAATAGGTTGTCAGGGTCAGCCTCGCCCAGCAAAGCAATCACTGCTGGCAAATCCTGCCGGCACTTCTTGCCCAGCGCCTTACGATTAGGCTCGACAACCATACGCTGGAAGCGCTCGAGGTCATCCTCAGTAGTCAGCGACTCGACATTCAATTCCTCCGCCAGCAAATCGTGGAAGCGGCCGATATCTGGCCCGCCAACAATCCAGCCAGCCCGGCAAGGCAAGCGCTGTCGACGATCAGCATCGACACGAACGCGTCGCCCAGTCTCTGCCAGTGCGCGCACTAGCCCCATCTCTTGCTCAAGTGCCCAATCTTGCGGCGGTAAGTTCGACTCAATAAGACTCGAGCCGACCGGCCAATCAGCCAAATGAACCGAAACACCGGTCAAGTCTCGGTGAATCTGGTCTGGCATAAACGGAGCCACCGGCGCCATCAATCGGCAAACCGTCAGCAACACTTCGTGCAAGGTGTGCTGACACGCTCGCTTGTCCAAAGAATCAGCTTCATCCCAAAGGCGGCGGCGGCTGCGGCGCACATACCAATTCGAGAGGTCATTCACAACAAATGCCTCGAGTTCGCGTCCAGCCTTGTGGAAATCCCAATCAACAAATTGGTCTTGATATGAGTTGGCGACCGTGTGTAATCTGGAGAGAATCCAACGGTCGAGCGGACTGCGGTCCGCAACTGCCACAAAGCCGTCCGCATCATCCGCATCAAAGTCATCGAGTGCGGCGTAGTCTGCGTGAAAGCGGTGGACATTCCACAGGGTGAGGAACATCTTGGCGTAGGACTCTCGAACTCCATTAGCATCGAAATTTGTCGGTGACCATGGCGCGCTCTGCGTCATCATGTACCAGCGAATAGAATCCGAACCTTCCTTGTTGAAGTGGTCCCAAGGATTCACCACATTCCCGCGCGACTTCGACATCTTCTTGCCGTCCTTATCGAGGATGTGTCCGAGTGACAGGCAACGACGGTAGCAGATGCTGTCGAATACCGTCGTTGAGACCGCCATTAGTGAGTAGAACCAACCGCGTGTTTGGTCGACGGCCTCGCAGATGTAATCGACTGGGAATGCGCCGTCGAATTTGTCTTGATTCTCGAATGGATAATGCCACTGAGCGAAGGAAGCGCAGCCCGAATCGAACCAGCAATCCATGACGTAGGGCTCGCGCACCATCTTGCCCGAGCAATCGCTCGTTGGACAATTGAGCTTGACCTCGTCTACGTATGGTCGATGCAGCTCGGGCGGCATCGGCGAGTCAGAGGTCTTCATTTCCTCCATCTCAGCGATGCTGCCGATGCAGTGCTCAGTCCCGCAATCAGGGCAAATCCAAACTGGAATCGGTGTGCCCCAATATCGCTCGCGGCTGATTGCCCAATCCTTGATGTTGGACAGCCACTCTCCCATACGCTTCTCACCAGTCCAATCCGGAGCCCATTCGACCTCCGAATTGTATTGCATGATTTGCTCCTTGACGGCAGTCATGCGCACGAACCAGCTATCCATGGCGTAGTACAACAATGGGTGATCAGTACGCCAGCAATGTGGGTAATCGTGAGTATAAATGTGCTCGCGGTACAGCGAATTCTCGCTATCGAGTAAATTGATGATATCGTCGTCGCAGTCCTTCACATATCGGCCATCAAGCTGCCCATGAGTGCCTGCGACGAAGCACCCATCCATTCCGACGGTATGCTGAGCGGGGAATCCTTCTTTCATTCCCAAATTGTAGTCATCCTCACCATACATCACGGCTGTATGGACAACTCCAGTACCGTCACTTGTTGTGACGAAATCAGCGCCTACGATGGTCCAGGCTGCAGGGTGCTCGGAGCCATCGATGGCGCCGGGGAAAAGAGAGTTGTACGAGCGACCGACGAGGTCAGAGCCAGGGAATTCATCGATCACTTCGATATGATGGCGAAGAACTGTGCCCATCAGATCCTTAGCGAGAATCAACTCCTCGCCAACAGGTGCGCCGCCACGACCTTCCCAAGATTCCGAAGGCGGTGTACTGACTCTAACTCGAACATATGTCACATCGGGTCCAACGGCAAGTCCGACATTACCAGGCAGTGTCCAAGGAGTGGTTGTCCAAGCGAGCACGGAAGCATCTTCATCTGCGAGCTTGAATTTGATGAAAACGGCAGGCTCAGCGACCTCTTTGTAACCCTGAGCCACTTCATGTGTCGAGTAACTGGTTCCAGTCTGTGGGCAAAAGGGTAGAACTTTGTGACCACGAAATAGCAATCCTTTGTCGAACATTTGTTTGAGTGACCACCAAGCGGATTCGATGTAATCGTCGTGTAGTGTGACGTAAGGGTCGTCCATATCGACCCAGAATCCCATGCGTTCGGTCATTTCACGCCATGCTTCTTCGTAGGTCCAGACGCTCTCCTTGCACTTTTGGTTGAAGGCCTCCATTCCGTAGGCTTCGATGGCTTCATTACTCATCAGGTCCAACTGCTTCTGCACCTCAATCTCTACCGGCAAACCATGGGTGTCCCACCCCGCCTTACGCTCCACAATGTGACCTTCCATCGTTTTCCAACGGCAGACCATGTCCTTGAATAGACGAGAAATCACGTGGTGAATTCCCGGTTTGCCGTTCGCAGTAGGTGGCCCCTCGAGGAAAGTGAAGGGGGATGCACCGTCGCGGCGCGCCTCAATGCTCTGGGCGAATGTCTTCTCATCGCTCCAAGCCTGCATCAGGGCCGTCTCGAGGGCGACCGGATCGAGTTCGCCGGCTGGCTTCGGTACTACCATCGGGCGGGCGACCTGCGGTCGCGTCTTGAAGTTGAGGGGGTCGCCCAAAGGGCGTTTAGGGAGATTCGGGGGTCTTTGGTTCTGTGACGGGCGTCTTCGAGGCGAGCGCTGTCGTCGTTGCTTGGAAGGGTTCAAAGGCGGGCGATGCGGGGTTCTAACCGTGTCTGAGACGGTCACGCTTGATGTTGGCGGGATGACTTGCGATGGCTGCGCAGGGCGTGTCCGTGATGCGCTTGAGGGTGTGGCTGGAGTTGCTTCCGCAGAGGTATCGCACGAGACCGGTTTTGCTATCGTTTCACACTCAGGTGTATCACGAGATTTGATGACCGGAGCGGTTCGGACAATTGGCTACACGGTCGATGGTCAGGCCGAGGATTATCACTGGGGTGACCGAAGTGTCTG
>TARA_B110000116_G_scaffold237090_1_pt1 | contig 20736 bp, 24 predicted proteins | sample TARA_B110000116 | Tara Oceans TARA_B110000116 (sample SAMEA4397355) | marine metagenome | biome: Polar Biome; feature: [ZZZ] marine water layer (ENVO:01000295); material: water (ENVO:00002006), including particulate matter (ENVO:01000060) such as... | depth 199 m
GTTTCCAACCCCTCAACCTGGGTTCGAATCCCGGCGCCTGCACCAAATTTATGGTAAAAGAATTTATAACAGCATATATAATTTAGGAAATATGAAATACTTATCTGTCTGGATTATTAGCATACTCATTTTTTCGGGATGCTTAGATTTTCTCGATGAAGATAATGAGAACGGAGCACCATTAGCCGTAATCAAGATTGAAGGAAATTCTCCTTTTGAACCAGATACCGATATTATTTTTTCAGGTAAAGGAAGTAGTGATCCAGATAAGGATATTCTCGAATACTATTGGGATTTTGATAAGAGTGATGGAAAAGATGATAATAAAATAGGCCAAATTAGCGACTATGGAAAAATCATTCATTACTATTCCATTGAAAAAACCTATACTGTAACTCTGACTGTTAGTGACGGAGATAAGACAGCCTCGACTACAGTAAACATTAATATTGAAAAAAGCTCAAGCGATATTAGAGCTGTAGTAAATACTAATGATGACACTGAATCAGTCATGGATGGGGTAGAACAAATAAGCTATAGCTTCTCAGCTACAGAATCAGAGTCAGAAAGTGATATAATAAAATATGAATGGGATTTTTCTTATGATTCATCTGAAGGTTTTACAGTAGATGAAGAATCATCAAACCCTAATATTAATAGAGATTTTGATTCGGGATTATATACTATTAAAGTAAGAATTACTAATGAAATGGGAGAAAGTGATGAATCCAGTTATTCAGATGATATTGATTTGAAAATAAATTATGATTATGAAACTACAAGAACTATAGATACGGGACAGCAGGAACACACGTTCCAACTTTATGGATTACCTGCAAGATATATTAGAGCAACATTGGAATATGATAGTAATTCAGTACATACAAAAGATTTAGATTTGTATTTGTATAATACTACACAGGATAGAAATCCAGATGATAGTGATGATGAACATGTGGATAGCAATACCACACACAATAATGATGAAATTGAACAATTAAATATTATTGAACTAGACTATTACAATAATACTGATCGATCATGGTTCGATGAATCTCATGAGTTAGGCGATTGGACTGTTGTTATAGATCATGAAAGAACTGGTTCCTCTGAATATACTCTTAGAATTGAAGTTATTTATTGGGAATAATTGAGTTAAGAAAGTGTTTGAAATTATTAGGCCGTGCCTGAATTGTAATTCATTTATTCTCAAACCCAAAATGAAGTTAAAACTAAATCTAGAAGATATTATTGAAACTATTCAAGAAAAAAAATTTATTGTAAAAGTATACACAGGTTCTTTATTATCCATATTCAAAGAATGTAAAATAAATATTTATAGTTCAGGAAAAGTGGTTATTATTACAAAAGATTATGAACTGATTAAAAAAATTAAAAAAGAATTAAGCAGTATTTTATATCCTTATATGCAATCTGAGTAAACGTAGTGTGGTGAATATTGAAATCTGAACCGTTCGTATCTATTGTAATTCCAACAACTGGAAAAGTCAAATTTATAAGAGGATTAGTCGAAAGTGTAATTAAATTAGAATATCCTAAAGATAAATTTGAACTAATTCTTATAGGTGATAAAAATACCGATTTAATAGATAAACATTCTAAAATAGCTATTGAAAATGGAATTAATACTAAATTAATTTTTGAGCCAGTCCCCGCCGGCCAAAAACGAAATATTGGAACCGAGAAAGCTGCTGGAGACTTAATTGCCTTTACTGATGATGACACCATTTTAAGAGAAGATTGGATTAAAAATGCTGTGAAACATCTAAAACAAAATGATGATTATGTGGGAGTAGGGGGGCCTAATTTCACACCCAAACAAGGATTGCCTTTTGCTAAAGCTGTTGGAAGAATTTTTGGTTCTAAATTCTTATTTTCATTTAGATATACCATAGGACATTCTAAGCCAAGAGAAATTGCTCATAATCCTACGTGTAATTATATTATAAAAAAAGACATTGTTAATAAAATAAAATTTCATCCTAACCTATGGCCCGGTGAAGATGTAGAATTTGATATTCGTGTTCTAAAAACTGGAAATAAAATTCTTTATTCACCAGATGTAGTAGTATGGCACCATCGCAGATCACGGCCTAGTGCATTTCTAAGACAAATGTTCAATTATGGTAAAACTAGAGCTCAAGTTACAAGAATGCATCCAAGTAGTTTTGATATTCGATATTTTACCTTTGTTTTTGCATTTATTTTTCTAATGTCTCTTTACTTTATCTCATATAGTAATATTGAAATATTTGATATGACTCTAGATTTAAAATTCCCCGTAATTTTGAATGGTGCATACTTTGCAATATTAGGATTAGCTGGCCTATTAGTCGGATATCAAACTAAAAATCTTAAACAAATGCTATATGCTCCTTTAGTCCTATTCATTCAACATTTTGGATTTTCATTGGGACTGCTATATGGTTTTCTAACTAAACCATAAGCTAAAGCCTTTAGAAAGGGACTTTTTAGGACATTGTGGATTTAGACTACGATAAACTGCTTGAAAGGGCGAGAGAAGGATTAGAAGATGTTATGCAAAATGCAGAAAGATTTAGTCCACCAGTTCCAGAGATTATGCATGAGGGAAGTAAAAAAACTATAATACGGAATTTTTCCGAAATTGTAGATTCTCTGAGAAGGGATGAGACTCATTTATACAAATTTCTTCTCCAAGAATTAGGTACTGCCGGATCTGTAAATAATAGAAGATTAGTTTTACAAGGTAGAGTTCCTGAAAAGAAAATTAAAGCTAGAATAAAAACATATATTGAGACATTTGTAGTATGTCAAGAATGCAATCGACCAGATACTGCATTTTTACGAATTGGACGTACTTTAAATTTACATTGTGAAGCATGTGGTGCAAAACGACCTATTAGGACTAATTTAATTGCTTAAAACCAAACGTATATTCTTTATACACGTACAACCTAGATAAATAATGGAAAAAACACTAAACTGGGCAATCGCGTTCACTTTTGTCTTTATGTGTTTTAGTGGCTGCCTAGGTGATAGTGAAGATGATATTCCAAATAAGGCACCAGAAGCTCGTATTCTGAAACCTGGGCAGGGAAATAGTTTTGAAGTAGGGGAGTTTTTCACCATTGATGGTTCACTTTCTTCCGATCCGGATGATGATGAGCTACAATATATGTGGACATTATCGGGATTAGGTAGTCCAATTGATCTAAGTAATCAAATGTCTGATTCAGTTATGGTAGATATGCCTGGAGATGATTTAGTTTTAACACTAATGGTAAAAGATTCAGGAGGATTGACCAGTCAAGACATTGTTGTAATAAATATTGAACCTGGAAATAGACCACCAATTGCATCTATAATTACACCCTCTAACGGAGGCTCATATTCTAAAGGAAATGAAGTTACTTTTAATGGAATGTCAAGTAATGATGCTGATAATGACCCTTTAACATATGTCTGGGAATTAGGAGAGGCTGGAGAACCTACATATAAGGCATCAACTGAAAGTAAATTTTCCTTAGACTTAGGTGAAGGAGATTGGAGTGTAACTTTAACAGTAACTGATCCAGATGGTGAAACTAATTTTGTTAAACACTCTTTTTCTGTGACTGATTTACCACCAGTAGCTATGATTACATTAGATAAAACCTCTGTTTTCACAGATGAAATTATTCAATTCTCAGGAGAAGATTCGTACGACCCTGAGGGTGAAGCTTTGGATTTTCTTTGGAATTTTGGAGATAATAAAACTTCTTCATTAAAATCACCACAGCATAGCTGGACTGACGCTGGAATGTACCAAGTTACATTGACTGTAATGGCTGAAAACCAGGAAGGTTCTGAGACCAAGAATATTGAAATAAAATCACTAGGACCTATGGCTGAATTCGAATTCAAAGACGATGGTGGAAATACCGTTGAAAAAATTCGATCAAATTCCAATATTACATTAGATGGAAGTGAATCGAATGGTCCAGATGGTGAAATTAAAGAATACAAATGGGACTTTGGTGATGGCATGGAAAGAACTACAAATGAATCTACTACTGACTATTCATGGTCTGCAGGAGGCTACTATAATGTAACATTGATAGTGACCGATGAAAATGATAAAACAGGAGAAATAATAAAACTGTTACAAGTTGTTCCTGAAGATTATTCAGATGAAGGTCAGGATGGTTCACTAGTAGCTCAAGATATTGAACAAAATTATAACTTTAATGTAGAAATTTTCGTATCCTCAATGGAAGTTGAGTTCACTGAAATTAGTTGTATTGGCGTTGGTGGTGCTCTTGACTATACTGTTAGCATTACTGATTCTAACGGAGATGAAGTTGGAAGTGGTAATGGGAATATCGCTTGTGGTGGTGAAGCTGCTAGCTGGAATTTAGCCATTAATTCTCAAGATAATCCTATTGAATTGGGAGATTATCAAGCAACTATATCATTTACTAATTCAGGAACACCTGTTCAAGCAAGTTGGAACTACCGATTTGCAATAATTTACGAATTTTAAATTTCGATAGAAAAGGAAATACTATTATTCTTCTTTTTTAATAAATCACTAAGTTTTACTATTTGAGGATTAAAACTTTCTAATTTCTTAGCCATTCCTTCAACGTGTCCTTCACCAACTACTGCTACTATTTTCCCTATATCTTTTTTTCTAAATAGTTTTACAATATTAGTTGACATGTAAGTGTCTCTTCGATCTATTAATTGATTTTTAATTGAAGGATAGCGTTCTGAAAATTCTTTTAATTCATTAGAAAAATCCCCTGTTTGAATACTATTACTTAAACTAAAATCTCCACCTCCAATCAGAGAAAGAAGACCATCTCCAATTATCTTCCAAAGTTCCTGCCAAGGCATGTTTTTCCAAGCTCCCTGTAATGTTGGAAGTATGGGTTTATCAATCAAAGCTAAATTCGCTCCAATCAAACTAGCTACCTTACCTGCTACTAACATCTCAGCTCCCGGAGAACTACCGAAACTTTCTCCCAAATATTGTTGAAATCGGGATAAAATTCTAACATAAAAAGGACCGCCAGTTGGTTTAAGATTTGATCTAAGGGCATGCCATCTTTGACGATCTAACTCAATCGCAACTAAATCGGGATTGAATTCTCTTATGTAGGATTCAATAGGTGATGATAAATCAATTACGTGTGCAGTACCAATAATCATAAGCTCAGGCATTAATTAAGGAAATACAGGTATCTAAAAGAGTTAACTTAATTAAATGACGTTATTATCTTAAAAATAATGTTTAGTTCAAAAAGTGTTGACCCTGACTCTCCAGCAAAATGTCCAAACTGCAGTAAAGATATAGGTATAGACAATAATACCTATCGTTTTCAAGTTGTAGACTTTACGGCTGAATCTAGTGGTAATCAGAGAACTGCTGGAAGAGTTATTGCAGTATCTTGTTCTAATTGTAGAAAAGTGATGGGTTTTGTTAACCAATAGAATATAAGTCTAAGAATATAACAAAAAAGAAAAAGGTAGCAACTGCCTCTAAAGTTGCTAAAATTATTGAACCCTTAGCCACTGTGTGATAACTAGGCTGTGAATGTATTGGTAAGTAAATATAATGTACAATTATTTCTAATATTAAAATCCATCCAGTCCATACTAGAAGCTTGTAATTCCATGGAAATATTTCATAAATACCTGAATAAATAAGAGTTAATACTCCTAAAATAGTAAGGGTCCAAGAAAGTTTCATAGTATTCGATGCACCAAATTTTGTAGCAAAGGTTTGTATTCCAAATTTATTATCAAACTCTACGTCTACAGCCATTGTAGGACAATAGAGCGCCATAAGATAACATAAAGTAGCAAAAAAATACAACTTAGGGAATTCTAAAATGGGCTGATTTATAGACCAAGCAGAAAGAGGTATGAGAAAACCTAAACTAATGCCATTACTTACCAAATCTAAACCAGGTCTTGTCTTAAAACGAAAAGGTGGAGCATTATAGACAAAGGAGATAATTGTTAATCCAATAATACAAAATAAGAAATCATTATTGAAACGAAATGATAGCAAGATACATGTAATTTGAAAAAACCAAAACAAAAACCAAGCTTGTTTCATACTAAGTGTCTCTCTAACCAACAAACTAAATTCCTTCCGGGGATTCTTTTTATCCAGTTCTAAGTCATAAATGTGGTTAAGAACAAAAGTAGATGATGTTAAAAGAGCAATAATTATAAAACCATAAAAAAGATCAAACCCAAATAGTTCTCGAGCACCAACAACATATCCTATGAAAAAAGGTGTAAAACCAACCATCCAGAATTCAAAACCAAAAAACCTTAACCAGGTCAATTTAGGAAATAATTTATTTGAAATTAATCGTGAAAAAATTGGGTTTGACATTTTTTAAACCGTACTCCTCTTGAGTTATGAGCCCAAGCTTAATAGCTTTAGCCGGGATGATAAAACATGAGTAATGATTTTGATTATGCACATAATAACAAGAATGTTATTTGGATGTCACAAAATACAAACCATTTACCAACACATACAGCAGTACAAGAAGCAATACGTAAATCTGCTGATGAAAGAGAATATACCAAATATCCTCTAGCTTCTGGTTTACCAGAACTAAGAGACTTAATATTGTCTGATTTAAATTTACCTGACCAAGACTTACATATTACTAATGGAGGAACTGAAGCACTTTATTGCTTAATGAGACATATTCAACCAAAAGGAAGTGAAATGATTACATCCGATCCTTCATATTTTGTTGTACATAAATTTGCTAAACTGGGAGGTGCCAAATGCACTGATACGCCAATCTACAACAAAAATTATAGATTTGAAATTGAAGATATTAAAGAAGCTATAAATTCAAAAAGTAAATCAATCTTTTTGATAGATCCAATCAATCCTTTAGGAAGTACGTATCCTAAAGAAGAAAAGAAAGCAATTTGTGATGTTGCAGAAGACCATAACTTATGGCTAATCGACGATATAACTTACCGAGATTTTGCACCAAATCATACGTTAGCTGCCAATTTATTACCTGAAAAAACAATTACGGCATATTCGGTTTCAAAAAACTGTGGACTGGCTGGAATGCGTGTTGGTTCATTAGTAGGTCCAAAAGAATTTATCAGCGATATAAGAGGAACTATGGTCTCGGATTTAGGAATTAATGTAATTGGTCAAAGAGCATCTATTGCTGCCTTAGAAACTAAATCGGAATGGTTGCCAGGGCTAGTAAAAACGGCATTAAAGAATCAAGCTATAATCAAAAGTGCTGTCGATAAAATAGATGGCGCCGAATTGCCAGTTTACCCTTCTGCGGCTAGTATGATGGTTATTGATATTTCAAAACATAATGCCAATCCACAAGATGTACAAGATAAATTACTATATGAAAATGATATCTTTGTTAGGGCTGGAAATTATGTTTCATCACGCTTTGGTGAAAATTTTATTAGAGTTTCTTTTTCAATACCAACACCTGAAGTTGAAAAATTCGCCGAAATATTCCCAAAAGTTATGGAAGAATTAAGCTAAATATCTAAATTTGCTACAGCAGTTGCATTCGCTTCTATGAACTCTCTACGTTTTTGTACATCATCGCCCATTAATTCTTCAAATGCTTTATCTGCTAACTCAGCATCATCAATCGTTATCTGAAGAAGAGTTCGTTTGTTAGGATCCATTGTTGTTTCCCATAATTGACTTGCGTTCATTTCTCCTAAACCCTTGTATCTAGAAATTGAATAACCTGAACCAAAATTATCTAAAACTTTTTTGAGTTGAACATCATCATAAGCATATTCTAATTTCTTACCTTTACTTACTTTGTATAATGGTGGTTGAGCAACATAAACAAAACCCGCATCAATTAAGCCTTTCATATGACGATATAAAAAGGTGAGAAGAAGTGTTCGAATATGAGCCCCATCAACATCTGCATCAGTCATTATTATTAATTTGTGATAACGCGCTTTTTCAATCTCAAAAGTTTCTTCTTCTTCTACGCCAGTTATACTGCAACCCATTGCTGTGATTAAAGCCATAACTTCAGTATTTGCTAAAATCTTATCTATACGAGATTTCTCAACGTTCAATATTTTACCACGCAGAGGTAATATTGCCTGAGTTGCCCTATCTCTTCCCTGTTTAGCAGTACCTCCTGCTGAATCTCCTTCGACAATAAATATTTCAGAAACGACGGGATCTTTACTTTGACAATCTGCCAATTTACCAGGTAGGCCTCCGCCTTCCAAAATACCTTTTCGCCTTGTTAAGTCTCTGGCTTTTTTAGCAGCTTCTCTGGCTTGAAAGGCCTGAAGACATTTTGATATGATTAATTGACTATCTGAAGGATTTTCAGCAAAATAATCTGATAATGATTCAGTCATTATAGTATCTACAATACCCTTTACCTCGGAATTTCCTAACTTAGTTTTTGTTTGACCTTCAAATTGAGGATCTGGAACTTTAATTGAAAGAATAGCCGTAAGACCTTCGCGGACGTCATTACCTTCTAAAGCAGTATCTTTTTCCTTCAACTGTTTTCTTTTTCTTGCCACGGTGTTAATTGTACGTGTTAAAGCTGTTTTCAAACCAGATAAATGAGTACCACCCTCTCGAGTAGCTATATTATTCGTAAAAGTGTGGATGTTTTCTCGGAAAGCGGTTGTCCATTGAAGGGCAGCCTCGACTTGAACCTGATCTTTTTCGCCACTTACAAACATTGGCTTAGACATTAAAGGAGTCTTTGTTTCATTAAGATAGGCTACATATTCCGAAATACCACCTTCATATTTGAAAAGTTCCGATTTACCATCTTCATTGGATAAAGTAATACTTATTCCGGCATTGAGATAGGCTAATTCACGTAAACGATATTTTAAAATTGAATATTCAAATTTGGTTGTTTCAAAAATGGTGTCATCTGGAAGAAAGTGAACTTCAGTTCCATGGATGTCGCTATCCCCTAGTCTCTTTAACTTTGAAGCTACAATTCCTTTCTTGTAAGATTGTGTATAAACTCCACCATCTCTATTAATCTTAACTGTGGCCCAAGTAGATAATGCATTGACCACAGAAACTCCAACCCCGTGAAGACCTCCAGATACTTTGTAAGTATCACTATCAAATTTACCACCAGCATGAAGCTTAGTCATTACTATTTCAACTGCAGGTACTTTGTACTGAGGATGGTCATCTATAGGTATCCCTCTTCCATTATCTTTAACTGAACAAGAACCGTCCGAATGAAGAAATACCTCTATAGCGTCAGAATGGCCATTCATAGCCTCATCAACCGAATTATCCACTACTTCATAAACTAAATGATGAAGACCTGATTCGCCAGTAGAACCAATATACATAGCTGGCCTTTTTCTGACCGCTTCTAAGCCTTCTAAAACCTGTATTTGGTCTGCCTTATAATCCTGAGATTTTTGTGCCATAATGATATCTTAGATACAATTGGAAAGGGGGTTTTAAGTGTGCCCCATAAAATGTTTTTTTATCGTCTATTAAATCCAATTAAAATTATAAAGTTTTCCGCCCTGGCCTCCAACCTGCTGGACACACCTGACCAGACTGTAAAGCTTGTAATGTTCGGACTATTTCGTCTATACTTCTACCAATATATGGAGGATTGATTGATAAAGAACGTAAATTACCTTCATCATCTATAATAAATGTACCACGTAAAGCTAATCCTGCATCGTTTTCAAGGACACCGTATGAACTCGAAATTTTTAATGAGGGATCTGCCAAAAGTGAATAAGACAATTTATCGATTCCTCCTTTAGTACGGGGTTTTTCCATCCATGCTTTATGACTATTTCGGGAATCTGTAGAGCAACCAATCAAAACTGCATTAGCTTTCTCAAAATCTTTGAAACGACGATTAAAAGAATGTATTTCTGTCGGGCATAAACTAGAAAAGTCTCGAGGATAAAAGAAAAGAACAGTCCATTGTTTATCTGAAATTATTTTTACAAGAGATATTTTATCATATACTATCTTTTTTTTACGAGAATCATACTTTACAATATCGCCCTCAAACAAAGGAGCTGGTTTACCTATTCTTAAAATCGATGACGTCAAAATTACTACCTAAACACTTAATTTAGCCAAAATGTATAAAGTTTTGGTCATTTAATCACACACCCTAAGTACAAAAATAACTAATTATAATGTAAATTAATCAAAAAAGGATATTACGGCATCTATTACTGTAGAAACGTCTTTATCAGTTAATGCAGGATGTACTGGTAAACTTAATGCTTTTTCTGTAAGTTTTTGAGCTCTTGGACACTCTGTTGAATACTGAGACATAGATTCATAATTAAATAATAAATTAGGATAATAAGTACCGGAACCAACCTCTTTGGCTTGTAAATGTTCTCTTAATTTATCTCTATCTTTACTCAATATAGTATACTGGTGAAATACATGCCCACGCCGATTCTTAGGAACTTGAACATATTGAGATAAATGTTCATTATAAATCATGGCAATTTCACGACGACGGTTGTTAAAACTCGGCAATCGTTTCAATTGAACTCTACCTATTGCTGCTGAAATATCAGTCATTCTATAATTATAACCAAATTCGGTATGTTGATACTGTGCACTCATGCCGTGAGCACGTAAAATCTTACAACGATCAGCTAATTCTTTGTTATTAGTCGTAATCATGCCACCCTCAGAAGTTGTCATGTTTTTAGTTGGATAAAAACTAAACCAACCAGCATCTCCAAAGCTTCCAGCTTTACCGCCCCAGTCTTCCGCACAATGAGCTTGTGCAGAGTCTTCAATTAAAACTAAATTATTGTCTTTAGCTATCTTAGATATTTTAGGAATATCTGCTAATTCCCCATATAAATGAACTGGATGTATTGCCTTAGTTTTATCAGTAATTACTGATTGAATCCCTTCTGGATTTAAGCAAAAACCATCCCTTTCAACATCAATAAAAATAGGCTTGGCTCCAACCATCATAACTACTGAAGCTGTAGCAAAAAAGGTGAAAGGAGTAGTTATTACTTCATCACCAGGACCTATATTATTTGCAATCATAACCAAATGGCCTGCTGTAGTTCCACTACTAGTGGCAACTGCATATTTTACACCGCACATTTCTGCAAATTCAGCCTCAAATTTAGCCACTTCAGGACCTTGAGCAATAATCCCCGATTTGAGAACCTTATCTACTGCAGCTCTTTCTTCCGCCCCTATCAAAGGATTCGCTATTGATATCATTATTTGTCCGATTGGAAAGGTATTAAAAACAGTGTCTGAATGATAAATTATGTTTGCAGATACAAACTGGAAAGCAGCTAGTGCCGAATTAATGGGAACTTTCTTTTTAGTTTTTTTCGGATACATTAGTTTTATGAATTTAAGGACAAATGATATGCTGTTCGAAGGCGCTTTGACCTTAGGTCTTACTTTAATGGTACTTGTGCATATCCTTGGACCTGTTTCAGGATGTCATTTAAATCCAATAATTACTATTCCAATTTGGTTATCTGGGAAAATGAGTTTAGATGATTCTATAGCCTATATTGGTGCGCAAATTACTGGAGCATCTCTAGGATTTATGCTATTTAAATTACTGAACCCAGGAACTAGTGATTCTATCTTTGAGGCTGATTTAGCTTTAATGATTGCTGCAATGATTGGAACTGCATTCTTTGTATCTTCCTTACTGACATCTCAAGATCCAATGTCTATTGGAGCTACTGTATTTGTTGTATCAATGACTGCTTTTTACGAAGTAAATCCCGGTGTTAATTTAGGAGAAGTTATTGGAAATGGCGATGATTTAGGAATATATGGAATTATTGGATCATTTATTGGATGTTTCTTAGGTTGGGCAATTAAAGAAAATATAATTAATCAATAGATTATCTACAATAGTTGAGTTACTTCTTCAACGGAACGGAGTTCTTGAAAATATATTTGCTCAATCGAATCATACATCTCTTCATCATCTTTAATCAAAGCCAATACTTCTTCATATCCTTCTGCTGCCCTCTGTTCTGTTTTAAGTGATTCTGTTAGCATAATCTTGTAATCAGTAGTATGCACTATTTCAGTAGGGTCTCTATCAGTTACTGCAGCCCCTCCTAACTTAACGATAGCAGCCCTTACTGCATCAGCATGTGTATGAGATTCGCTTGCTTCTTCATCAAAAAATGGCTTGAGATGAAGCCGGTTGATTCCTCTAATATAAGCTGAATAATGTGAATAAAGTGCTGCTGCTCGCAATTCCCATCCAAGTCCGCCATTGAGTTTCTCAATTAATTCTGAGTTCGACATATACTGAGACAATTAGTCAGGTTAAAAAAACTTAACTATTATCGTGGTTGAACTGATAAAGTAGCACTCTTAGTCATAATAATTTTTTGTTTTTCTTCAAATGACATATTATCCATGATAGAAGTAGCGAGGTTAAGATTGGAATAATCAAAATAAATTTCTGAAATAATTGAGTCATCCGCCTCTATCATATCTAATAATTCTGAAGGGGGTTCACCAAAAGAAACCCAAGCAACAGACTTAGTATTTTTATTAATTCCACCTATTTTAATTGCCTTTGAAATTTGTCTTTGAAACGTTAAGTACAGTAAAACTTCAGTAGATCTATCTTTAGATAAATTGTAATTTCCACTATGCGCATTATCTGCAAGAAATGCAGCTTGTTTAAGATGAAGTAAACCACAAACACACTGTGGATTAATTAAAGCAAAATTAGAACTGATCAGGGATTTAAGTTTATCAATATCTTGTATGCGTAATTTACCACAGCCTACTACTATTTCCACAAAACTCAATTGACAGAGCAGATTATATAATAGGTAGCGTGGTCATTAATGTAGGAGTAATCGATATGGATCTTGAAAACGAAGAAAAATATGCTCAAATAGAAAGCAGCCTAAGTCTAGAACAACAAAGATTAGAGAAACTTTGGGATGCATATGAACAACAAGAAAAGGATTTGAATGCTGCATTAGATCGTATTAACTTTTTAGAAGCAGATATAGAAACAAAACAAACTATGATTACTTCTTTACAAGAATTATTAATGGAAAGAGATACAAAACTTCGTGATATGGAAATCGAAAGGCAAAGACAAGGTAAAGTTGAAGCTGAATATGAACCTCGTATTAATGTAATGGAAGACACGATGAATGATCAAACTAAAAAATATGATCGACTCCTTTCAATAACTCAAGAAATGGAAGATGAATTAGATCTTGCTAGAAAATCATTACATGCAAGAGATAGTTGGTTCAACCTAAATGTTAGTAGCTTAGAATCAATATCTGAAGTTATCAAAGAATGGCGAAGTATTCAAGCTGGAAAGTTTCCGGCAGTTGGAAAAGCCAGTGGACCTGGTGGTGGAAAGTCTGAATTCGTCGGTGCTGTATCAAAAATTAAAGGATTGGGGACCATCAAAGCTGAGAATCTATATGATTCTGGTTTCCATACTATTAGTGATTTGAAAGCTGCAAGTCTAGATGATATTTCAAGTGTTATAGGATTCACTAAACTCAGTGCTAGTAAAGTAGTAACTGGGGCAAAGGACCTTTAGATTAACATAAAATTAGAAACTATTTTCTCATTTCTAACTTCCGGATGGAAAGAAATACCAAATATATCCTTTCTATTATGTTTAACAATCTGAGGACTAGTATCAGTTTTTGCTAATACTATAAAATTTTCTAATTTATCTACCGAATAATTGTGCATATTATATGCTTGAAACCCTTCCTTGCAAAGAGAATTCTCTTTCAATATTTCAACCTCGAACATACCAATTTCTTTATTTTTACTTATTTTACTACCAAAAATAGAACATACTATGTGCATTCCAGAACAAATACCGAGAATCGACCCTTCAAAATCATAAAAAAGTTTCTTAAAATTACTTAAATTATCAATATAAGAATTATCCTTCAAAGAAGTACCGCAAATAATAATTTTATCAAAATAGGAAATGTTGTTATTTGTACATTGCGTATAATGTAATATCTCATGAAAATCTCCAATGATTCGGGAAATTGGATTAACAAATTCTCTTTCACTCAATCTATTCTCACAAGTTGAAATTAAGAGCGTCCTCATTCCAAAAAAGCCTCCAGAATTTCTAAACGACCTGAAAAATTGGAATAAAATTTTTGAGATTTAGCAACCGATATAGATTTAGTGAATAGAGGTGCATTGACCACAAAAGATTCAATTTCACCACCTTCTCCTGCAGGATTAATCCTGTGACTTGATTCTAAAATTAGCAAATTGTCTATACACTTGGAATCAATAGAACGACCTAACCAAGAATCATCAAACGGCTCTGCTGCAACTCCAGTTATAATTGATTCTATATTATTAGACAATAATTCTTGAAGAAGAATTTTTTGGGGCATTTGCCATAATGGATTGAAGCACCATAAATCTAATTCATTACAAATCTTTTGAATTCTTGTTGATTGATAGACTGATGCAAGAGCACCAGTGACAATTCCCTCTATTGAATGTTTTGAAACTGCAAATTGAATAATTGTTTTTAAATCATCTAATTCTTCCTCTTTAACACCATCTGTTTTCTGCGTAATATAATTGAGATTCATGGCCTCAGCTTGAAGTTTTGTCCACTCTATTGCTGGTGTATGAAACATCCAACTATCTTCTTTTTTAGATTCCAACGTTAAAAGACATGTAATTTCATGTTCCTCTGAAGCATACTGGAGGGCAAGATACGAATCCTTACCTCCCGAAAATAAAACTCCTAATTTCATCTATATTTCCTTTTGGCAATCAAATAAACTTCACTAGATTGTTTTCTAGAAGCTTCAGGAGAAAGTGTTCTTACTGAACCAAACTCATCTATGACTGCTTTACGGAATTCTTGAAAATCTGAACCTTCGAAAACTTTGACTACGAAAGCTTGGGCCTTTCTTTCTGCTGCAATTTCTAAAGCTAACGAAGATAACTCAACGGAACGGGCCTGATCTATTGAGTAAGTACCTGATAAACTGGGGCTCATATCTGATATTACAACATCAGCCTTAGGAATTAATTTTTGTAATTCTTCTCTAATATCCTTATCTCGAAGATCACCTTGAATAAATGTAGCCCCTTTGAGAGGTAAAATATGCTGAAGGTCAACTCCGACGAGTTTACCCTCTTCCTCCATGAATTCTAAAGCTACTTGTGACCAACCCCCTGGTGCTGCACCCAAATCTAAAACAATACTACCTTTCTTAAAAATTTTACTTCGCTTTTGAATATCCATTAATTTATATGCTGAACGTGCTCGATATCCTTCTCTTCTAGCTTTTCTTTGAAAGGCATCTGTGCGGCCTTGCCGACCTTGACCTGGCATTTATCCTCCAGCCTTTTTGAGCGCCCATTCGGCAGCTTGACATATATTTCGTTCAGCTCCTGTTTTAGTTCTATTGCGTATTATTTCTAAATGCGGTTTAACTAAAGCGGGTTTGTTAGAGGCGATATACCCTAATGCCTTGACAACTTCAACATGAATATACCAGTCATCATTTTTGAGAGCTTTGGCCAACTTAGGAACTGCATGATAAACTATCATTGCGTTTTTACTCCCTATTCTTCCAATGGCTTTTGAAGAAGCCTTTCTAAGCTCAGAAGATTTACTTTCTATGCCCTTGATTAAACCCGGAACTGCAGGTTTCATTGCATCTGGATTTGAAAGTCCAAGAATTCCAATGCAATCGGCTGCTCTTTCCTTCAGACGTTCTCCTGAATTAAAGGCTTTGATTACTTCGGGAGCTAATGATGCCGAAGGTCCCGGGTGTTTCTTGGCAAAATTTGTCAAAATTACTATTGAATGGTAAACAACTCTCCAATCATCATCACTCAATGCTTTTTTTAATTTAGGTAATGCGATCTTGGGTACTGTGTTTAAAATTTTTATTAATGATTCTTGTGTTTGATACCTAACATCTTTATCTTCATCGCTTAATATTTCAAATAAATCTGCAATCGTATCGCTTTCTTGAGCATTGGATTGAAGTGAAAAACGAGTCCAAATTTCTACTACTTTACTGCGTACATTGGGATAAGGGCTGTCAAATGTTTGTTGCATCGCTTCAAAAATTTCCTTATCTTTAGATGGGCTATGTTTACGTAATTCCATTAGACCGTCAATTATAGCTTCTTGAGTAGTACCGGGTTGCTTTGGAAGAACTCTTGTAAAAGAATTAATTATAGGATCCAACCATTTCTCATCTATTTGAGCCTGAATTACTAAGGCTTTAACGGCTGCCGTTCTTGCAATTTCGGAACCACTCTCCATTTCCACTAAATTCTTTTCTATCTTTTTATCCGGTGAATTACCGCTTACATCTTCAGTCCACTGACTTACACTTTCCTTGAGATTCTGGAATCTATCTCTTAAACCCACAAAAACCCATAGGGGATGTATAGTAATAAACCTCCGCTTGAATGAAGGAATATGCCTACGGCGGAAAAGTTTATTCGAGACAGTGGAGCTGAAGTTCATGATAAAGTTAAAATCGAAACTAAGACCCTGACTTACGAGGGATTAATTTTACCTAAACATAAGTTTTCAGGCGAACATATAATCATGATTAAACTTGATAATGGTTATAATATTGGAGTATCTACCGAAGATGCTAAAATGACGATATTGTCTAAAGCAAAAAAAACGAATTATAATCCACGTAAAAAAAGTAATAATGAAAATTTGAAAAATATAACTATTTTAGGGACAGGGGGAACTATTGCCTCATTTGTAGATTATAAAACTGGAGCAGTTAGTCCTGCTATTACTGCCGAACAACTAGTGAACTCAGTGAAATCTTTAGATGAAATCGCTAACATAAATGCTGTGCCTTTATTTTCTCTAGCTTCTGAAGATATGAAACCATCTCATTGGGAAGATATGGCAAAAAAAGTAAAGGAGATTCATGATAGTAAAAAACATGGTGTTGTCATAGCGCATGGTACTGACACTATGGCTTATTCTGCAGCTGCACTATCGTTCCAATTACCTGAAATAGCATATCCTGTAGTTTTTACGGGATCACAAAGAAGTCCTGATAGACCTTCGAGTGATGCGCACTTAAATTTAGCAGGAGCTGCAAAAACTGCAATGAGTGATCTTGGAGAAGTGTGCATAGCTATGCATGAAACTACTAATGATCAAACTGTAGCAATATGGAGAGGAAACAGAACAAGAAAAAGTCATACTTCTAAAAGAGATGCATTTACCTCTCCAAATGAGTCGCCATTAGGTATTGTTAGTGAGAATATAAACTGGAAACAGAAATATAAACCGACCAGTGAAAAAACTACTCTAGAAGCTGGTTTTGATGATAATATTGGAATGGTATGGTCACATCCTGGCCTTAATGAAGACGATTGGCAACAAATGACGTCGGGTAAAAATGGAATTATAATTGCAGGAACTGGATTAGGGCACATAAAATCCGAATTATTAGATATTGTTGGTAAAACTGCTGCAGATATTCCAGTAGCTATGACTAGTCAATGCCTTTCTGGAACTACAAACTTGAATGTTTATAGAAATGGTAGAGAACTAAGCGGAAAAGGCGTCATAGAAGCTTATGACATTCTTCCTGAAACTGCCCTTGTAAAAATGATGTGGTTGTCCAAACATAGACCAAATAAAATACGCGAACTGATGGGTGAAAATTTAGTAGGAGAAATCTCCAATTCAAGAAAAATGAAGTGAGGAAATCTCTTTAGACTGCACTTCTAATAATGAAACATGATTAATCCGCAATTTGAAAAATTAGCAAATTTACTAATCACACATTCTTGTTCATTAAAAAAAGGGGAAAAAGTATTGATTGAAGCTTTTGACATACCTCAGGAAATGGTTATTGCAACTATAAGAGCTGCAAGAAAAGCCGGTGGTTTGCCATTTGTAACTTGGAAAAATAATTTGATTTTAAAAGAGTTAATTAATGAAACAAATAAAGAGCACATGAGTTTAATCGGATCTGTAGAAAAATATCGAATGGAACAAATGGACGCATATATTGGACTTAGAGGAAGTCTAAATATTTCTGAAATGTCTGATGTAACCTCCGATAAAATGGCAATATATCAATCGGAATTATTACAAAAAGTACATTTTCAAGAAAGAGTAGCCAATACCAAGTGGGTTGTATTGAGATGGCCTACTTCGTCCATGGCCCAACAAGCAAACATGTCAACTGAGGCATTTGAAAAATTCTACTTTGATGTTTGCTGTCTGGATTATAAGAAAATGGATGAAGCTATGAAGCCTTTAGAAAAATTAATGACTGATGCTGAGAAAGTTCACATCAAAGGTCCAGGTACTGATTTAAGATTCTCAATCAAAGGAATTCCTGCAATTAGATGCGCTGGTGAGCGGAATATACCTGATGGAGAATGTTTTACTGCACCCGTCAAGGATTCAGTAGAAGGCCATATTCAATTTAATGCAGAAACTCTTTATCACGGAACTGTATTCAATAATATTCGTTTAGAATTTGAAAAGGGTAAGGTTGTAAAAGCTACTGGAAGTGATGATGAAAAGATAAATGCAATTCTAGATTCAGATGAAGGTGCAAGATATATTGGAGAATTTGCTATAGCATTTAACCCATACATAACTGAACCTATGAAAGATATTTTATTTGATGAAAAAATAGCTGGAAGTTTTCATTTCACTCCAGGTAATGCTTATGATATTGCAGATAATGGCAATAGATCAGACGTACATTGGGACATGGTATTAATTCAAAGGCCAGACTATGGTGGTGGAGAAATTTGGTTTGATGACGTATTAATTAGAAAAGATGGTGAATTTATTCTTCCTGAATTAAAAGGACTTAATCAAAAAAACTTGATATAAATGGTGAATGAGGCAAAAATAAATGCAATCGCTAGTGCTGAGGAGGCTGGGCTCTATTACTCTAATAATACTGAATCAGGATATACGCGACAAATAAAAGAGGAAACGCAACTATTTTTTGATATTAAAGATAAACCTCTCAAAGCTAAAAAAGAATTAAAACGGGCCGATGAATTACGAATTCCACCTGCTTGGACTGATGTTTGGATTTGCGATAAGAGCAATGGCCATCTTCAAGCTACAGGTATTGATGCTAAGAAAAGAACTCAATACATTTATCATCCTATTTGGACACAGTTAAGAAGTGAAGCTAAATTTGACAAAATGGTTTCCTTTGGAAGGACTTTACCTAAAATCCGTGACCAATATTTTGAAGATTTAGCTGAAGAAGGTAATGCAAAACAAAAAAGTTTACCTTACAAAAGAGTGATGGCTCTTATTGTAAGATTATTAGATACCACATTCATCCGTATTGGGAATGAAACCTCTAGAGATGATAATGAAAAAGCCACATACGGATTATCTACAATGCAAGATGAACATATGGATTTTGAACCTACAGATATAACTGATGAAGCTGATAAATGGTATGATTCGCAAGTAGGTGGAAAATTTACTTTTGTTGGTAAAAGTAGTAAAAAACACGAAATCGAAATAAATGATGAAGAAATACCTGATCTACCTGCTTTGATAATGATGTGTAAAGATGCTAAACAAGGAAAAGGCGGGGATTTATTTCTGTATTTTGATGAAGAAGGGAATGAAAATGACGTAAAAGCATATCATGTTAATGAATATATTCAAGAAATCTCTGGAGAAAAATTTACGGCAAAAGATTTTAGAACATGGGGTGGAACTAAAATTGCAGCAAAAACTCTTTGCACTTTTAAGAAAAAAGACAATAAAAAAGAGCGTAAGAAAAATATTACAAAAATGGTAAAGGAAGTAGCTAGCCGTTTAGGAAATACACCTGCTGTGTGTAGAGGCTCTTATATTCATCCTAAATTTATTACAGATTACATAAAAGGTTCTTTCTTCAGAATTTGGAAAGAAACCCTAGGTGAAGACATGTATCCACTAACTAAAAATGAAAGCCATGTTATACGATATTTAGAAAATAGTTAAGCTTAAACACCCTTTATTCTATGTTCTGTTAATGGCATTAGATGATTTAGATTCAAACGATAAAAAAGTTTATGAATATTTGAAGCTATATGATTTTGTTGAAAAGCCATGGTCCACTAAGAAAGCAGCCACTGCATTAAAAATGAAAGAAGATGAAATTTATAATTCTTTATCAAATTTAGCAGAGTATATGAAAAATAATATACATATACACTACAAAGATGGATCTATTCGTATTGGTGCTAACTAACTACTCAAAGTAAATAGTTGCCAGTCACCTTTGCCATCCAAATATCCTAATCGTACTCCACAGTCTATCCAACCATGAGCATAGTTTACTGCTGCAAAAGAATCATCGCCTCTACCTTCATCAAGAAAGTATTTAGCATCAGAATGATATGATCGGACCATTTGTAAAATATCTTCTGCCTTAGCACGATTATCAGTACCTACTGCATCAACAATGGAAACTTTCTCTAATGCTTTAGCTGTCAAATCAAGATATTTGTTAATTCTTTCGAGAGTTATCGAATAATCAGTCATAATTAGTGATAGATGTAGTTCTTAATCATTACTGACCGAAAATTATTAAGTGTTAGGCAATAATAGGCAAACGTGTACCAAAAAGTAATTACTGTAATTTGCGCATTAACGTTTCTGTCAATGGCACTGTTTTTTGTTCCAAATACTGAAGCTGAAG
>TARA_B110000116_G_scaffold77035_1_pt1 | contig 20701 bp, 18 predicted proteins | sample TARA_B110000116 | Tara Oceans TARA_B110000116 (sample SAMEA4397355) | marine metagenome | biome: Polar Biome; feature: [ZZZ] marine water layer (ENVO:01000295); material: water (ENVO:00002006), including particulate matter (ENVO:01000060) such as... | depth 199 m
TCCGAAGCAAGAAATAAACAAAGATTTGCCACATCTTCAGGTTTACCCCCTCTTTTTAATGGGATTCCTTGAATCCAGTTATTTATAATATCTTCACTTAATTCAGCCGTCATTTCGGTTTCGATAAAACCAGGTGCAACAACATTAGATCTAATATTTCTAGATCCAAGCTCTAATGCAATAGATTTTGAAAACCCAATGATACCAGCTTTAGAAGCTGCATAATTTGATTGACCTGCATTACCTTTTACTCCAACTATAGAACTTATGTTAATTATACTTCCTGATTTCTTTTTTAGAAAAACTCTTTGAGCAGCTTTAACCATATTGAAAACCGACTTTAAGTTAACGTCAATTACTTTATCAAAATCAGTTTCACTCATTCTCATCAAAAGATTATCCTTTTTAATACCTGCGTTATTAATCAAAATATCAAATGTTTCAAAATCATTCAACACATCGTCAACAAATTTTTGAGACTCCTCAAAACTAGCTGCATTACTTTTATAAGCTTTACAATTAACTCCTAAATGAGTAATTTGAGAAACAAGATCACTAGCTAAGTCTACAGACTTGCTATATGAAAAAGCAATATTAGCACCATGACTAGCTAAAGTTAAAGCAATACCTTTTCCAATGCCTCGACTAGCACCAGTAATTATCACTGTCTTCCCCTCTAATAAACTCATAATACGAATTAGTTTGTAAAACTAGTGATTTATTGAAGAACATGTGCAACTTTTTTTCCAATTTCTGCAGGAGAATCTACAACATGAATACCACATTCTTTCATGATTTTCTTTTTAGCTTCAGCGGTGTCTTCACTACCACCAACAATTGCTCCAGCATGGCCCATAGTTCTACCTTTTGGAGCAGTTTCTCCTGCAATATATCCAACAATAGGTTTTTTATTACCATTTTCCTTAATCCAAAGAGCAGCATCCGTTTCAAGTTGACCACCTATTTCTCCAATCATTACTATGCATTCAGTATCTGGATCATCCATAAACAACTTTATAGCGTCTTTTGTAGTTGTTCCAATTATAGGATCCCCTCCTATTCCAATAGCAGTTGATATTCCAAAACCTTGTTTAACTATTTGATCTGCTGCTTCATATGTGAGAGTTCCAGATTTTGAAACAAGCCCTATTGTACCTTTATTAAAAACAAAACCAGGCATAATACCAACTTTTGCTTCATCAGGAGTTATAATACCAGGGCAATTCGGTCCGATTAAAGTACAATCCTTGTTTTTAATATATTGACTTACTTTAGTCATGTCAGAAATAGGAATTCCTTCCGTAATTGCAATTATAGTTTTAATACCGGAATCAGCTGATTCCATAATTGCGTCAGCAGCAAATCCTGCAGGTACAAAAATAATTGAAGTATCAGCATTAATTTTTTCGACAGCTTCTTTCACAGTGTTAAAAACAGGCTTTTCTAAATGCATTTGGCCTCCCTTTCCTGGTGTAACCCCACCAACTATATTTGTTCCATAGGCTATCATTTGTTTAGAATGAAACGTTCCCTCACTTCCAGTAAATCCTTGTACTAAAATTTTAGAATTCTTGTTTACTAATATGCTCATTAATAGGGTTAATTTTTTACTCTTTCTAAATAAGATCCTTTTTCGGGATCAATTTTAATTGAATCTCCTTCGTTTATAAATAAAGGAACGTTTATTGTTGCTCCAGTCTCTAAAGTAGCTGGCTTTGTTGCATTAGTAGCGGTATTTCCTTTAAGACCTGGTTCAGTTGCTGAAATTTCCAAAGTAACACTTTGAGGCATTTCGACAGAAAGACTAGAGCCATCTTCTGTGTTTGTTAAAACTGTTACAATCTCACCTTCTTTTAAAAATAGAGAAGAGTCTAATAAATTTTCTTCAACAGTAATCTGATTATAATCATCAACATTCATAAAATGATAAGTCACGTCTTCTTTATATAAAAATTGAAATCTTTTAGTCTCAACCCTTACCTCGTCAATTTTGTGACCAGCAGAAAATGTATTATCAATAACTTTTCCATTAGTTACACTTTTAAGTTTTGTTCTAACAAAAGCCGGACCCTTCCCTGGTTTAACATGAAGAAACTCAATAACTTTATAAATATCATTACTATATTTTATACAAAGTCCTTTTCTTATATCTGATGAAGTTGCCATGGTTTTTAATTTTTAAAATATCCTTTCATTATTCCTCTTTGAGAATTTTTTATAAACAAGATTATTTCATCCCTTTCTTTAGTTGCTTCCATTTCTGCTTCCATAATATTGACTGCTTGAGTATTATTATACTTTTTTTGATATAAAGTTCTGTATATAGATTGTATTTCCATAATAATCTTATTGTCAAACCCCCTTCTTCTTAATCCTACTGAATTAATTCCTACATATGAAACAGGTTCTCTAGCGGCTTTTACATATGGCGGAATGTCTTTTCTAACTAATGATCCACCTGCAACAAAAGCATGGTTACCAATAGAACAAAATTGATGAACAGCGACCATGCCAGCTAAGATTACGTAAGATCCTACTGTAACATGTCCTGCTAAAGTTGAATTATTAGAAAAAATGCTATTATCTCCAACAATACAATCGTGAGCTATGTGACAATATGCCATTATAAGGCAATTTTTTCCTATAACTGTTTTATTTCTATCGGCAGTTCCTCTATTGACAGTAACACATTCTCTTATTATAGTATTATCTCCAATAAATACTAGAGTTTCTTCTCCATTAAATTTCATGTCTTGGGGAACTGCAGAAATAACTGATCCAGGAAATATCGAGCAATTTTTTCCAATTCTAGCACCACTCATAACTGTAACATTTGATCCAATCCAAGTCCCTTCACCTATCGTTACATTATTTTCTATAGTTGTAAAAGGCTCAACTACAACATTTTTTGCTATTCTAGCACCTGGGTGAATATGGGATAAAGGATTATACATTTAAGTTTAAGTATTTCTAATTATTTTAGCCGTTAATTCAGCTTCACTAGTAAGCTTACCATCTACAAATGCTCGAGCTTTCATGTGAACTATTCCTCTTTTTAAAGGTGAAAGTAATTCGCATTTAAATATCAACGTATCACCTGGAACAACTGGATACTTAAATTTGGCATTCTCTATTTTTGCAAAAAAAGTTAAATAGTTTTCTGGATCAGAAACAGTATTTAAAATAAGAACCCCTCCAGCTTGAGCCATAGCTTCAATTTGAAGTACACCAGGCATAATTGGTCTTTCAGGAAAATGACCATTGAAGAACTCTTCATTCATAGTGACATTTTTCAAACCAACGATATGTTTATCTGAAATTTCTAAAATTTTATCGACCAATAAAAAAGGTGGACGATGAGGAAGAATCTTCATTATCTGATTAACATCCATTATAGGTGGCTTAGATAAATCTACTACAGGAGCGACATTTCTTTTTTCATTTTTTATAATAGATGCTAATCGTTTTGCGAACATTGTGTTTACATAATGTCCTGGTTTATTAGCGATTACTTTACCTTTTATTCTTGTTCCAATAAGAGCTAAATCTCCAATAACATCTAAGAGTTTATGCCTAGCTGCTTCATTTGGATAATGTAATGTTAAATTATCTAAAATACCATTCGACTGTACAGCAAGCTTATCTGTATTAAAAACTTTTCTTAATTTGAACATTCTTTCTTTTGAAAGCTCTTTATCAACATAAACGATGGCGTTATTAATATCACCTCCTTTAATTAAACCATTGTCTAACAACATCTCTATTTCGTGTAAAAAACTAAAAGTTCTTGCATCAGCAAAATCTGTTTTAAATTGACTCAGTTTTTTCATAGTGGCATTTTGAGTGCCTAAAATTTTTGTACCAAAATCAACCATTGTTGTTACTTCATAAAATTTTGAAGGAATTACAGTTATATCACTACCTGAATCTTCATCGTAATAAGAAATGACATCTTTAACTATATATTCTACTCTATCTTCACTCTGTTCTTTAATACCTGCTTTAATTAGAGCTTCAACAAAAAACTTGGAGGAACCATCCATTATAGGAGGTTCAGCAGAATCTAACTCAATTAATACATTATCTATTTCAAGACCAACTAAGGCGGCTAAAACATGTTCAGAAGTTTGGATGTTAATACCATCTTTTTCAAGAGTAGTTCCTCTTTTTGTGTTAACTACATAATTAATATCAGCTTCAATAATTGGCTTATCAGGCATATCCATTCGACAAAATGCATAACCAAAATCATCCTCAGCAGGCTTAAAAGTTAGGTTTACTTCATTTCCAGAATGAATTCCAACCCCCTTTAATGATACTGATTTAAGAATTGTTTGTTGTTTAGCCATCTTTATTTAAATTAAAAAGTTTGTCTAAAGATTTTATTATACTAGGTAAGTTCTTAAAATGAACATAAGATTTATTATAATCTCTATAGTTAATTGCTGGCATACCCATTACAGTACTATCCGAATCAACACTCTTCATAACACCAGATTGCGCTTGAATCATAACTCGATCTCCAATTATTAAATGCCCAGAAACTCCAGCCTGCCCTCCTATCATACAATTTTTTCCTATTGTTGTTGACCCTGCTATTCCAACGCAAGCTGCAATAACAGTGTTTTCACCTATAATCACATTATGTGCTACCTGAACCAAATTATCAATTTTAACTCCATTTTTAATTATAGTTGAACCTAAAGTAGCCTTGTCAATAGTGCAATTAGCTCCAATTTCAACATTATCTTCTAAAATTACATTACCATTATGAATAACCTTAATTTGATTACCGTTTTTATCTAAATTAAAACCAAAACCATCAGAACCAATAATTGTACCTGCGTGAATTATACAATTCTCACCTATAATGCAATTATCATATATTTTTACACCAGGAAATAATATGCTATTGTTCCCTATTTTTACATTTTCACCTACAAATACTTGAGGATAAACTTTAACATTTTTTCCTAAAATAGAGTTTTCTTGACAGACAGAATGAGTTCCAAAATATAAATCATCTTCATACTTAACGCTTTTTGAAATAATTGATGTTTTATCAATACCAGATAAAATTCTTTTGTTTTTACTAAAAGACTCAAGTAATACAGAAAAAGCTTCGTTTGGATCATCAACTCTAATAAGAGTTTTTTCAACAGGTTTATCTAGAACAAAAGAATTACTAATAATTATTATAGAAGATTTTGATGAATATAAAAAGTTATTATACTTAGAGTTACCCAAAAAAGACAAGGAATCTTTCTCACCACTTTCTATTTTAGAAAGTTTATCAATTGAAATTTGATCATTTCCTTCAACTACACCATCAACAATTTCAGCAACCTGATAGGCTTTTAAGTTCATCGACGCAAAAGTATGAAAAATGAATTAATTCAATTTATAAAGGATTAACAATATTAATATCTGATTTAAATTATAACTAAATTTGATTTTAATTAATGTCATATGATGAAACTTTTATGGGTTGACGATGAAATTGATCATTTCAAATCGCATATTCTTTTTTTAAATAACAAAGGATATGACATTGATATATGTATAAGCGGTCAAGAAGCGATAAAACTTATAAAACTTAATACATATGACGCTATATTAATTGATCAAAATATGCCAGGACTTTCCGGGACTGAAACATTAGATCTTATTAAAGAAAAAACATTAATTCCGGTAATTATGATTTCTCAAAATTCTGAAGAATCGACCGTAGAAGAAGCTTTTGGGTTAAAAGTTAATGACTATCTAATCAAACCGTTGAGTCCAACTCAAATTTTATTATCACTAACCAAGATTTTTAAAAACAAAGAACTAATTACCAACAAAACAATATCAAACTATCAAAAAAACTATCAAGAAATTAATTCTAAAATTAATTATTGTAATTCAATTAAAGAATGGATAGAGGTTTATAAAATTTTAACTTATTGGGAATTAGAAATTAGTCAAATTGATAATAATGACATTTATGAGATTATAGAATCTCAAAAAAAAGAAGCAAACAGATTATTTGGAACATTTATTGAGAAAAATTATAAAAACATTTTATTAGATAATGATATTGATCTATCTCACACTCTATTTAAAAACAAAGTTATCCCTGAATTAAGTTCAGAAAGACCCACTTTAATGATTTTGATTGATAATTTAAGATATGATCAGTGGAAATGTTTAGAACCAGATATAATTAGCGATTACAAAGTTACTGTTAACGAGATTTATTCTTCTATAATTCCTACAACCACTCAGTATTCAAGAAATTCAATTTTTTCTGGCTTATCACCAATTGAAATAAATAAAAAGCATAACGAATTATGGAAAAATGAAAATGATGAAGGAGGGAAAAATTTGTTTGAAAAACTTCTTTTAAAAGAACAATTAGTACGGTTAGGTAAAAATGTTAGTTTTAATTATCATAAAGTAATTAATACTAAAGAAGGAATAAAGTATTATGAAAAACTAGAAAATGAAAAACAAAATGATTTAAGTGTTTTGGTATATAATTTTGTTGACATGATTTCACATGCAAAAAAAGATGTAAATTTTATTAAAGAATTGGCAAAAGATGATAAAGCTTACAGAAGTTTAACCTTGAGTTGGTACAATAATTCCAATCTAAAAAAAATAATTACAAAAGCAAAAGAGTTGGGTTATAAAATAATCATCACTACAGATCATGGAACAATTAACGTAAATACTCCATCGCTAGTTTCTGGTGATAAAGAAATATCTACAAATTTAAGATATAAAACAGCAAAAAAGATAAATTCTGAAACTAAAAAAGTAATTAAAATTGACGATCCTTCAAGTTTTTTATTACCATCAAATTATCTAAGCAGTTGTTTTATATTTGCTAAAGAAAATACTTACTTCGTATATTCAAACAACTACAATAATTACGTAAATATGTTTAAAAACACATACCAGCATGGTGGGGTTTCTTTAGAAGAAATGTTAGTGCCATTTGTTGTGATTAAGCCAAAGTAAATTATGGAATTTGAATATGACTTAAACAACCTTAAAAAAGCAAGTGAGTTTGTTTTAAAAAGTTCTAAAAGCAACATTCTTCTATTTAGCGGAGTTATTGGGGCTGGAAAGACTACGCTAGTTAAACAATTATGTAAAAATTTAGGAGTCATAGATACAGTAAAAAGTCCTACTTATAGCTTAATAAATGAATACATCACTAAAGAATCCACTGTATTTCATATAGATCTTTTTAGGATTGAAAAAATAGAAGAAATTAATAGCTTAGGCCTATTGGACTATTTAGCAAGTAAAAATAAAGTCATAATTGAATGGCCTGAAATAATTATTGATCAATTAAATCAGAACTATTCTCATATTACAATAGATTATATTAGAGATGATAAAAGAAAAATAACAATTAAAAACAGATAATTTACCTATGAGCTTTTTAAAACGTTTATACTATTTCCTGTTTGGAACAACAATAGGAATAATTATCCTAATATTTATTTTAGATAAAAAAGAAAGTACTTTTAACTATACACCGAACAAAAGGGTATTAAATGATATCTATAAAAAAGAATGGGTTTTTAATAATAAAAACGAAAGTATAATTAAAAGCAAAGAAGGCTTTTTAAATATTTATGATGTAAATTTTTCAAAAAGTAATGTAAAATTAGATTCATGTAAAATATACATTATTGAAGCTGATATAAAAAGTAATCTATCAACTTTCAAAATTAAAAATTGTGAAAAAGTTGCATATTTTAATAAAGTAAAATAGTTATGACTTCTCTAAATATCTTCTTCTTTTTTCATTAATTATAAGTTGTAATTCCCTTCCTGTTTGACCCCTAACAGAAGTGTTTTCCTCTGCTCTTCTTATTAAATATGGCATAAGGTTTCTTACAGGTCCAAATGGTAAGATTTTAAAAGCATTATAGCCTTTATCAGCTAGATTATAAGTTATATTATCGCTCATGCCGTATAATTGGCCAAACCAAATTTTCTGGTCATTATTATCAATATTCATTTCTTTCATAATATTCATAATTTTAATAACAGATTCTTCATTATGAGATCCACAAACCAAACTAATTCTATTTAAGTTTTCAAATATAAAATCTAATCCGGAATCAAAATTTACATCTGTTTCAAGTTTACTTTCACAAATTGGAGATTTAATATTTAAAGATTTTGCTGTTAACCTTTCTTTTTCCATATAAGCTCCTCTTACAAGTTTAAAACCAAATGTAATATCATTATTGTTTTTATCATTTAATAAAATTTTTAAATATTCTAATCTGTCCCATCTATACATTTGAACAGTATTAAACACAATTGGTTTTTTTTTATTGAATTTAAGCATCATTAAAATAGCTAGATCATCAATAGCCTTTTGAACAAAAACCTCCTCTGCATCTATTAAAACTTTAATATCATTTTCGAAAGCTTTTTGACATACTCCTTCAAACCTTAAAACAACTTTATTCCAAAGAATATTTTCATCTTCATTTAAAGTTTCTCCATTTGTTTTCTTTTTAAATAAGTCTATACTTCCTAAGCATGTAGGTTTAAAAACTGTAAAAGGAATTTCAGTACGATTCTTTACAAATTCAATGATTGATAGTTTTTTATCATAACAGCTATCAAACTCCTCTTCTGAATTAAAGGCTTCAGTAGAAAAATCAAGCACTGAACTTACTTTTTTTTGATACATTTTTTTTATAATTGGGATACAGTCCAATTCAGAAATTCCTCCACAAAAATGATTAAATACACTCATTTTAATAATTGGAGTAACAGGTAAGTAGGTTTTTAAGGCAAATTTTGTTAAAAATGTAGATATTTTTACAAGTGTCTTATTTTCTATAATCTTAAATAGGAATTGAGCTCTTGAAAGTTCGAAATTAGATTTTAATGAAAAGGCCTCCTTAGTATTTGAAAATATCGAATTCAATAATTTAAATTTTTATTATACTAAATTACATAGTTTTTTAAATAAAAAAGATGTTATTTTTGTAAAATATTTTAGACAAATGAAACCAATTAAGGCTGAAAGTTATTCTATTTTTTTCGAAAATGAAGGCTATAATACACTTAAGTCTCATTTAAATTCTTGCAATTATTCAAAAATATTTATTCATTTAGATTTCAATACAAATAAAGATTGTCTAAGTGTTCTAATTGATAAAATTAAAATTAAAGAATATGAAACAATAATTTCAAAGGATGGCGAAGATCATAAAAACATTGAATCATGTATATTTTTATGGAATAAATTATCATCCCTTGGAGCAGATAGAAAAAGTCTAATAATCAATTTAGGTGGTGGAGTCGTTGGTGATATGGGTGGCTTCATTGCAAGTACATTTAAGAGAGGAATAGATTATATAAACATTCCCACAACTCTCTTGTCAATGGTAGACGCTTCTATTGGCGGAAAAACAGGTGTTGACTTGGGTGTTTTAAAAAATCAAATTGGAACATTTCATGACCCTAAAATGGTAATAATAGATCCAATCTATTTAAATACTCTTAATAAATTAGAAATTTTTAGTGGATATGCTGAAATATTCAAGCATTCATTAATTTCAAATTTAGACTTGTTTAATAAGTTAGTTTCTGAAAAAAATAATAGTATAATTTATAATTTAAAAATCATCAATAAATCTATAGAAATTAAAAATAAAATTGTTCTAATAGATAAAAAAGAAAATAAGGAAAGAAAGGCTTTAAATTTTGGTCATACTTTAGGCCATGCAATAGAATCATTTTTTTTAAACACTAATAAAAGACTCTTACATGGAGAGGCTATTGGTATTGGTATTGTTTTAGCTTCATACATATCCAATAAATATTTTAATTTTTCTCAATTTGATTTAGATAGAATTAAAAAGCACATATTAAAAATTTATAAAAAAATTAATTTTTCAAATAGTGAAATAATGGAAATTATTAAGCTATTAAAACATGACAAAAAAAACAGTCATGGAAAAATAAACTTTATTCTTTTAAAAGAAATAGGGAATCCTGTTTATGATATTGAAGTTGAAAATAAAACCATTATTGATTCATTTCGATATTATGAAAAATAATAATTATGCTGAGTTTCTACTTGCATTTATATTTCCAAACAAAGATCTAGTAACCATTTTTTCATAAGTATTCAAATCCTTTTTAGAAACAACACCTCTTTCAATGTCTTTAATTTTTCTTAAAGCATATTGTTGAATGGTAATTAAAGGAAGAACAATTCTTTCCCTTGTCTGAATTGAAGCTTTATTTGCAGGTTCATTCTCCATAAGTTCCTTAAAACCTGAAAGTTTTAGTATCATTGATTTTGACAGTTTATACTCTTCATAGATTAAGGTCCAAAATTCTCCATATTCAGGATCATTTTTCATATATGAAGTTAATTTAAAAAATGACTTTGTAAGACTCATCATGCTATTAGAAATTAATGTTCTAAAAAATGAAGATCTTTTGTATAGTTTTTTGAGATCATTAAACTTATTTTGGTTACTATAATGTTTTAATGCAGTTCCAACACCATAAAAACCAGGAACATTTTGTTTAAGCTGACTCCAACTACCAACAAAAGGAATTGCTCTTAATGCAGAAAAATCAAATTCTGCATCAACTTTTCCTCTTTTTGACGGTCTACTACCTATATTAGTTTTGGCGTAGTATTTAATAGTACTCATATGTTCTAAATAAGGAAGGAATTTAGGATGACTTTTAAAATCACTATATGCTTTATAACTAATGTTGGCTAAGTTTTCTAAAATAACTTTATCATCTTTATTTGAACTATCATTACTATCATTTAATATTCTATTTTGAATTCCAGAACTTAATAATTGTTCTAAATTATATTGACAAGATTGAACAGTGCCAAAATTTGAGCTAATTGTTTGACCTTGAACGGTAAGTTGAATTTCATCAGACTCTACAAAACCACCCATAGAAGCATAAAACTGATGAGTATTACCCCCTCCTCTTGCTGGTGGCCCTCCTCTTCCATCAAAAAAGAGCACTTTAATATCGAATTTTCTAGAAATAGTTGTTAAGGCTTCTTTTGCCTTTAATATACTCCAATTAGCCATTAAATAGCCTCCATCTTTAGTTCCATCAGAAAAACCAAGCATGATAGTTTGTTTATTCCCTCTTTTAAACAAATGATCTCTATAAAGTTTATTTCTATAAACAGATTCCATTACCATAGAAGCAACTTTTAAATCTGAGATAGTTTCAAATAAAGGAATTATATCTACAGTAGGTGATTCCCAATCACTTAACCTAAACATTGTAAAAACTTCAAGAATATTTAAAGATGATTGATTATTACTTATAATGTACCTGTTTGATCCCTTTTCACCATTAGCATTTTGAATTGTTTTCATTGCTCTAATAGATCCTAAGGTAGAAATAGCTAATTCATCTTTAAAATGATCTAAAGGAATATTTCTTTTAATATTTGAAAGAACCTTTATCTTTTTTTCCTCAGATAGATTTAGATAATTAGTAGGAAATATTTTGATAAGTGATTTTTGAGCAATTTTAAAAATATTTTCAAAAACTTTACTATGAATTCTTGAATCTTGTCTAATATCTAAACTCGCAAAATGATAACCAAAAATATTAACCTTGTTTATCAAGTCATCCAAGTCATCAATAAACAACGATTTATGCTCATTAGTCAAAATTTCTTTTATCTGATACAGCTTACTTTTAAGCTCTTCTAAACTAATTTTAGGTGGCTTATTGTCGTTAAAAATACTTTTATATAGTCTATTCTCAATATCAACAACTATAGTGTCTATATTTTTAAAAGTAAGCCTTCTCCTAAGTTTTCTAATATCCCTATAGTAATTCTTAATTACATCACTTCTTAACTTCCTTGCAGTACTTAGCGTAATTTCAGTAGTAACAAATGGATTTCCATCTCTATCTCCACCAGGCCAAAACCCTAAATTAATTATATCATTATTAAAGTCTTCTCCATCAAATATATTCGATTTAATATATTTATAAATATTACTTATTGAATTGTAAAAAACATTCTCTAAATACCAAGTAAGACTAACTGCCTCATCATATGGTGTAGGTTTTTTATTTTTAAAAAAAGGTGTTTTACCTAATTGAGAAAGTAAAATTTTTATTTGAGCTAAATCATTTTCTTTAACTGCTGAAGTAAGATCGGTAATGATCCCTAATACAGATCCTGGATAAAACTGAGTTGGATGAGCAGTTAAAACTGGTCTTACTCTAAACTTTGATAAGTAATTCCTTAATTCAGGCTTTTTATTTTTAGACTCAGCCTCTTCTTTTAAACTACGTAAAGTTCCTCTACCATCTAAATTATTTATATAAGAAAATGAAGCGTCTTCAACTGCATCAAAGAGGACAACCTGTCTTTCTATGTATTGAATAAATCTGAAAAGCAACGTAATCTTCTCTTTTTCATCTGAGTCCTTTAAATAGGTATTGAAAAAAAATTCTACTATTTGAGATGGATTATTATTTTTATCATAACCTTCTACACAAATTTTTTCAAATAAAGGAAGCATAACCCCAGTATTTCCTATACTTTCGTATGGAAGAGTTGAAAAAATACTATTATAAACTTGGTATCTTGATAAAACTTTATCGTTAAATCTTTCTTTCTTGGTTAATTTTTTCACAAAAAACTTAAAAATTACTATAATTCATTAAAAATTCTATGCATCAATCTTTTCTTGTCATTTATGCTTTCTTCCAGAGAAATCATTGTTTCAGTTCTTGAAACCCCCTCAATATCGTCAATCATGAATATAATATCCTTTGCATGATCAGTACTTTTAGCACGAACTTTACAAAATATATTAAACTTACCTGTTGTAATATGGGCTACAGTTACAAAAGGAATTTTTTCTATATGTTGAAGAACAAATTTCGTTTGATGAGTTTTTTCTAAAAAAATTCCAATATATGCTATAAAAGTATAACCTAGCTTTTTGTAATCAAGTGTTAAAGAGGAGCCTTTAATTATACCCGCATCCTCCATTTTTTTTACCCTTACATGCACTGTTCCAGCAGAAATAAGAAGTCGTTTTGCAATATCCGTAAAAGCCGTTCTTGTGTTGTCTATTAATAAATCTAATATTTGATGATCTATTTCATCAAGTTTTAATTTAGCCATTTTATTGTTTTTAAATTTAGAGAAGTGCAAATATATTGAATTATTTTTAAATAAAATGAGAAATCATTGAATTATTCGCAATTTATTAATGATATCCATTAAATTATCAATGATAAAATTATTGGACATATCAAAACAATCTTTAATTTGATTGAAATCAACATTAAGATGACCTGACATGTTTGAAAAATGTCCATGTTTATCTATGTAAGGTTCAAATCTAATTTCTTTTTTATTAACATCTAAAACTTCTTTAAACATGATGCATATATCGATAGTTTGATTTTTATCAGAGGAGGTTTTAACGTTTTTTAAAAAAATATCACAAAAAAAAGTTGAATTTTCTGGAATTAAGTAATAGTCTTTGTAATCAATTTTTACAAAATCATTAAAAGCAATTGAATTTATGGAGTAAATCAAAGAATAACACATGTATTCTCTTGTTTTTTCTCTGTTATAATCTTGACCTATATGTCCAGATTCAAAAAGAATAGTAGGAGTTTTAAGAGATTGAAATGTGTCTCCAACGCAGTTTTGATTATAATCATCATTATATCTGGAAATATTATCAGGAATAATTGAAGACATTTTATCTTTTACAAAAGCTATAATCTTCATACTCTCCTTTCTAGATTTAGTTTCAGATTTTTCAAAATTAGCAGAAGGAGATAAAAAAGATAATATAGAAGGTTTGTTATTTTTTACTGAGTAAATAGATCTTTGGTCATGTAGATTAAAACAGAAGTCGGGCTTAAATTGATTATAGTGATTCCTTAAAACATTACTCTCTATCTGACTTAAAGAAAGGGCATCTCTATTAAGATCAATGTTGTTAATATTTTCTCTGGTATAATTCAAAGCTCCATCAGGGTTTAATATTGGTATAAGCATCAAAGTAACAGAAGAAAAAATATTTTTCTGGTAATTGTTTAAGAATGATAAACAATCAAATAAAGCTTTTGTGGAAGTAGATTCATTTCCGTGCATTTGGGACCATAAAAGTATTTTAATTGGTCCAGATCCCATTTTAATCGAATAAATAGGAAGATTATTAGAACTATGACCTATAACCAAAAAGTCATACTTCATGTTAAGTTTAACTATAGAATCATTGTTTATGTATCTACCAAAAAGCAACTCTTCTTTATAATCTTGATATTTATCAATTTCTAATCCCATTAATTTATTTAGAAACATCAAAGTTAACAATACAAATGATTACAATTGTGAACAGTATATTTGTTTAAAAACTTATAAAAAATGATAAAATATTAACAAATGTGTACATAAAAATTATTAAATTAATTAATTACTTATTTTTAAGCATTTTATGAATTTATATTAAAGTAACACTTTAACTAAAGTATTAATAAATAATATATAATTTAATGTAATTATGTAAAATATTTTATATAAATTTACAATTGTATACATGGAAAAATTCAGAGAAAGATTAAAAAAATTAATTGAAACAGAAGGTTTAACAGCTTCTAAATTTGCAGAAAAGATTGGGACTCAAAGATCAAGCGTTTCACATGTTTTAAGCGGAAGGAATAAGCCTAGTCTAGATTTTGTGATTAAAGTAACTAATGCATTTAAAGACATCTCTCTTGATTGGTTAATCAATGGAAGTCCATTAGAAGAAATTAGCAAGGAAAGCAATAAACTAACCCCTACTCCTTCTCTACCAGAGAACTTAGAAAAATTAAGTGTCAATAAAAAAATTAAAGAAATTGGCTTTTTTTACATGGATGGCACTTTTAAAATATTCAAGAATTGATATATCTTTACGTATGAATAATTTACGTGCACCATTATTTCTTTTATTACTATTATTAACCTCTTGTTATAATTCAGAAAGAAACTGTAAGGAATTTCAGGTTGGAGCTTTTGAATTTCAATCAATTTCAGAAAAAGGCGATACTCTTAAAACTAAATTTAAAAGAACAAAAGAGTTAGAAATAGGATATTTTAACAATAATATCGATTCAAACTCTGTTAAATGGGTTTCAGACTGTGAGTGTATCTATAAAAAAATCAATCCTAAATCACTAAACGAAAGAAAACCTGTTCAAATGAAAATATTAAGCACCTTTGAGAATACTTATGTATTTGAATATTCATTTGTGGGAGATATTAAAAACACACAAAGAGGATTAGCTAAGAAAATTTCTGAGTAAATGTCGAAAAGTAAATATATTTTCAAATCTAAAAGACTTGGTTTTAGAAATTGGACAAAAGAAGACTTTAATTCATTTGCTGAAATGAATGAAGATGCGGATGTTATGGAATATTTTCCTAAAAAATTAACAAAACAAGAAACAAAGGAATTCATATATCGACTTCTAAAACATTATAATAAACATGGGTATAACTATTTCGCAACTGAAATATTAGATTCAGAAGAGTTTATTGGATTTATTGGGTTAGCTTATCAAGATTACAAAACAGAATTTACTCCTGCCACAGATATAGGTTGGCGATTAAAAAAATCAGCGTGGAACAAAGGATATGCAACTGAAGGTGCAAAAAGATGTTTAAAGTTTGCATTTATGGACTTGAATATTGAAAAAGTAATTTCAACTTGTTCTCAAAATAATATGAAATCAGAAAACGTAATGAAAAAAATCGGAATGATTAAAAAGGGAGAGTTCAATCACCCAAAGCTTAAAAATCATCCTACTATCGAAAAATATATTTGTTATGAAATAAAAAATGAATAAAAAAGTATTATAACTGATTAAAACTCCAGTTCAGTCTGCCCCTCTTGGTTTTCTGAGTTTTTATTATCGTTTTCTACATTTTCGTTTTGAACACTAACCTCTTCATTTACTTCAAGTTCCATTATTGGAGTTTTTTCAGGGGGACTGTATGGAATCGGTTCAATTAAATTAATATTTTTTATTTTAAATGAAGAAAGTTGATTGCCTAGAGCCTTAATTCCTTTTACACTAATCAACTCTTCAATTTTTTCAATCAAATTATCTTTTGTTCCTTTAGATGTTTTTGAGAAACTTATATCAATTACCGGCTTCCAATCAGAGGAAACTATTTCTAACTGAACTTTAGAGTTTGATGGGATAAAGTATTGATCTACATTTTGAGTTCCGGCTAAAAAACGTTTTATAAAATACCTGTCTTTATTTCCATCAAAATAAATTGCTGACAAAGGCTTGTCTATGATCCACTTCTCCAAAATAATCATATCCTCTGGAAAATGCATGTTTAAGTTAGGCTTAACTGTCTTTAAAATACCATTTTGTTGAATAATAAGTAAAGAATCGTCTGCTTTAAACTCACCTAACAGTTCCCCCCTGTTCTCCACATTTAACCTTTGTATAGTTTCATCAAACCAAATCTTTCTAGGCTTCAGAGTAGACAAACCTTTTTCTTTGAATTCAATTTTATTTACAGTATATTTTGTAACTATATTACCTTTAGAACTCCTTCCTTTAATTTCTAAATCAGCAAAATCTAATTCCCATTTTAATTTTTTTATCGAACCAGACTGTCTTAAAACAACATTTACTATTTCTGCCTCTCCATTAGGATTTGCTGAAAAGTAAAGGACTTTAGAACCTTCTGTTCCTCTTGTTAAATCATAATCTTTATCTCTAGTAACTCCTGTAACACTAAATCTTTTAATATATGATGTTCCCTTTTTTCCATCCCTGTAAATCATATTATAAACTGTTCTCTTGTCTTTCTTTTTAAAAACAGCTACATGCTTTATGTTTTTACCAATAAACTTTTTCGAGTCTACTTTTGTAACCATCATCTTTCCCTCTTCAGTAAATGCAATAACATCATCTATATCGGAACATTCCTCAACAAACTCATCTTTTCTAATTGAAGTGCCAATAAAACCCTCTTCCCTATTAACATAAAGCTTTGAGTTTTTTACTACAACTTTCTTAGCATCTACATCATCAAATATTCTAATCTCAGTTTTTCTTTTTTTGTTTTTTCCATAAACAGATTTTAAATTTTTAAAATAACTTATAGCAAAATCAGTAAGATTATTTAAATGAAAGGTGATTTTCTCTAATTCAGATTCAATAGATTCAATTTTTATTTGAGCCTTATCTATATCAAATTTGGAAATTCTTTTAATCTTTATTTCAGTTAATCTTACAATATCATCTTCAACAACTTCTCTTTTAAGATTATTTATAAACGGTTGCAAACCTTCTGATATTGCCTTAATTACACCTTCCCAGGTTTCAACATTTTCAATATCACGATAAATCCTGTTTTCAATAAAAATCCTTTCTAAAGAAGCATAATGCCATTGATTTTCAAAATCACCTCTTTTATATTCTAATTCTAGTTTTAGTAATTCTTTAGTTCGATCAGTAGATTTCTTTAAAATTTCTGAAACACCTATAAACAATGGTTTATTATTTTCAATAACACATCCAAGTGGAGAAATTGAAGTTTCACAAGAAGTAAAAGCAAATAAACCGTCGATAGTTTTATCCGGGGATACACCACTAGGTAAATGAACTAAAACTTCTACATCATTTGCTGTGTTATCTTCAATTTTCTTTATTTTAATTTTTCCATTGTCATTAGCTTTAACAATTGTATCAATTAAAGAAGATGTAGTGGTGGTAAACGGAATCTGACTGATAACTAAAGTATTCTTGTTTAATTGACTTATTCTAGCCCTGACCTTAATCCTTCCTCCCCTAAGTCCATCATTATAATTACTTATATCCATTATTCCTGAAGTAGGAAAGTCAGGGTAAATAATGAATTTTTGTCCCTTTAAACATTTTATTGATGAATCTATTAGCTCAATAAAATTGTGAGGCAGGATCTTGGTAGACAAACCTACTGCTATACCTTCACCTCCCTGCGCAAGCAACAAAGGGAACTTAACAGGTAAGTTTATAGGTTCTTTTCTTCTTCCGTCATAAGATGATTGCCATTTTGTTATTTTAGGGCTAAAAACCACCTCTAAAGCAAATTTAGAAAGTCTTGCCTCTATGTATCTTGAAGCAGCTGATCGATCGCCAGTTAATATATTTCCCCAGTTACCTTGAGTTTCAATTAAAAGATCTTTCTGGCCAATTTGAACCATTGCGTCTGCTATACTAGCATCCCCATGAGGATGATATTGCATAGTATGACCTACAACATTTGCAACTTTATTAAAACGTCCATCATCCAAATCTTTCATGGAATGAAGAATTCTTCTCTGTACAGGTTTAAAACCATCTTCTAGTGAAGGAACAGCACGCTCTAAAATTACATAGGATGCATAGTCTAAAAACCAGTCCTTATACATTCCAGATACCCTAGTTAAAGAATCTTCTAATTCTTCTTTACTTATTTCATCTGGTTCTAAATATTCTTCCTCCATCTATGAATCTATTCTATCAAATTCAACCTTAAGGTTATCAATTATAAATTTTTGTCTATCGGGAGTATTTTTTCCCATGTAAAAAGACAATAAATCTTCAATACTAAAATTTTCATCAAGCATAACTGGATCTAACCTTATATTTTCTCCTATAAAATGCTTGAACTCGTTTGGAGAAATCTCACCTAAACCCTTAAACCTTGTAATTTCTGGTTTGCTTCCTAATTTATTAATAGCTTGAATTCTTTCATTTTCCGAATAACAATAAATTGTTTCTTTTTTATTTCTAACTCTAAAAAGAGGAGTTTGTAATATATACAAATGTCCTTCTTTGATTAATTCAGGAAAAAATTGTAAAAAGAAAGTGATTAAAAGAAGTCTTATATGCATTCCATCAACATCGGCATCTGTTGCAATAACTATATTATTATATCTTAGATACTCTATACTATCCTCTATATTTAATGCAGCTTGTAATAAGTTGAATTCTTCATTTTCGTATACAATTTTTTTTGTCATTGAATAACAATTAAGAGGCTTTCCTCTTAAACTAAAAACAGCCTGAGTATTAACATCTCTTGATTTTGTTATAGATCCGCTAGCAGAATCTCCTTCTGTAATAAACAAAGTAGAATCCAATCGATTTTCTTTATTCATATCATTGAGATGAACTCGACAATCTCTTAATTTTTTATTATGAAGATTTGACTTTTTCGCTCTTTCTCTAGCTAATTTCCTTATTCCTGAAAGTTCTTTTCTTTCTTTTTCAGCCTGGATAATTTTTCTCTGAATTTTTTCTGCAGTATCTGAGTTTTTATGTAGATAATTGTCTAAATATTTTCCTATGAAATCATTTATATATGATCTAACAGTAGGAAGTCCTCCTCCCATTTCAGTTGAACCTAACTTAGTTTTAGTTTGTGATTCAAAAATAGGTTCCATAACTTTTATACTAACGGCAGAAATAATTGATTTTCTAATATCACTAGCATCATAAGGTTTTCCATAAAAATCTCTTATAACTTTTACAAGCGCCTCTCTAAATGCAGACTGATGAGTGCCACCTTGTGTTGTATGTTGTCCATTGACAAAAGAATAGTATTCCTCACTATACTGGATCTTGCTATGAGTTAAAGCAACCTCAATATCATCTCCTTTTAAATGAATGATAGGATATAATAATTTTTCAATGTCATTATTATCTTCTAAAAGATCTTTTAAACCATTTGAAGAAATAAATTTTTCACCATTAAATAAAATAGTTAAACCAGGATTTAAATAAACGTAATACTTAAGCATTTTTGAGACATACTCTGCTCTAAACTTATAGTTTTTAAATATTACTGTATCAGGTATAAAAGTGACTTTAGTACCCTTTCTTTTAGAGGACTCTTCAATGTCTTTATCTAAAATTAAATTGCCTTGTTCAAAAAAGACAGACTTTATCTTGCTATCCCTACAAGAATCAACCTTAAAACTAGATGACAAAGCATTAACTGCTTTGGTTCCAACTCCATTTAAACCTACTGATTTTTTAAAAGCTCTAGAGTCATATTTCCCTCCTGTATTCATCTTAGAAACAACATCAACAACTTTACCTAGTGGTATTCCTCTTCCGTAATCCCTAACTGAAACTCCGGAATCAGAAATCGAAATTTCAATTGTTTTTCCAGCTCCCATTATAAATTCATCAATAGAATTATCTAGAACTTCTTTTAAAAGAATGTAGATGCCGTCATCAGGTGATGAACCATCACCTAATTTTCCAATATACATTCCCGGACGCATTCTAATATGCTCCTTCCAGTCTAATGACCTAATATTATCTTCAGTATAATTTGATGAAACTGACATAGCTACGAAAATAGCTAATATAGATGTGGATTAAAAAAAAATGAAATGGTGTTTTAATAAATTAATTAACAATAGAAATGATCTGTTGTTGAAATCTTTTTTAGCTAGATATTAAATCTAAAGTGCATAATATCGCCATCGTTAACTATATAATCTTTTCCTTCAATTTTTAATTTTCCAACTTCTCTAGCTTTTGATTCACTTCCAAATTTAATATAATTACTATATGAAATAACCTCTGCTTTAATGAATCCTTTCTCAAAATCAGTATGTATAACTCCTGCAGCTTGAGGAGCACTCATACCTTT
>TARA_B110000116_G_scaffold149278_1_pt1 | contig 20696 bp, 18 predicted proteins | sample TARA_B110000116 | Tara Oceans TARA_B110000116 (sample SAMEA4397355) | marine metagenome | biome: Polar Biome; feature: [ZZZ] marine water layer (ENVO:01000295); material: water (ENVO:00002006), including particulate matter (ENVO:01000060) such as... | depth 199 m
GACCCTAACAATCCAAAAGCAGGAATGGGAGGTCCAGGATACCAAATTAATTGCGAATTTCATGATGATTTAAAGCATAACGTGCCTGGTGTTCTTTCTATGGCTAATGCTGGCCGTAATACTGGAGGCTCACAGTTCTTTCTGACAACTGTAGCGACACCATGGCTTGATGGCGCACACGCTATATTCGGTAAAGTTACTAATGGAATGAACATAGTGCAAAAGATAGAAAATTGCAAAACCGGTCATATGGACAGACCAAACAAACCCCAGAAAATAATCTCTGTAGTTAGAAACAGTTAATGATTATTTATTATAAGTCATAAAAATAATAACTAAAAATTCAGTCGTCTGTAGAAGAACCATCTTCAATATAGGGAATATCTATGTCCAACTGTACTATGTACAATCCCGAAGTTATGCATGAAAGATAAGTATAACCATCATGATATTCTGCAGCCCACAAGAAAGGAATCCAACCAAAATCATAAAAATTAGAATCTAAAGGTTCACCATATCCTCCATTTTGTGGTAATATGAATCCAATCGTAGATTCTAGATGAGAACTATTTCGGTCAATATCATTACCTGTAGCTACTATTGTTTCAATATCTACTATCCAAAGGCCTCCGTGATAGTGAGAAATATATAATCGACCATCCCAACCTCCACCATAGCTTTGGTCTGGTCTTTCACTATTATCATCTGTAATAAAGTAACCTGAATCCAAATTATGAGGACTAAAAAGCAACCATTCTTCACCGTTTGCATGGGCCTTACAAGATTCTCCAAAACAATGCATACCTGATGTAGGAATTTCCCAATCTCCAACTAGTTTTGGAAGAAAACGTAAATTACCATTTATGACTTCATAATCTGTATTATCAATAACATAAATCATACCTGTTCCTACGTTCGTTGATAATACCTCAACAGCTGCAGAGATCAGATGTCTTTTACCAACTAAATCAGGATTTATATGTGATAAATCTACCATTTCAGGATAAGGTTCAGTATAATGAATATATGATGAACGCCCTCCATTTACATTACCTGTTGAACCACTATCTGGTTCACCATCCCCATCAAAATCTGCAAAGTCCATCCAATATCCAACCTCTGGAGCTCTCCAAAGACAAGTAACTGGAGAACCTATAGTACTCTTACACCCTATACCATAAAATAAGTAGTTTTCAGGACTATTAACCGGATGAGGGACATCAGTAACATCTCCGATACGTACTCCAGCCTCCCAATAAGCTCCATAAACATAAGTCCGACCATAACGAGGATCTAGAGGGTCATCTCCGGGCCATGTTTGAACCGTCATATCATGTATGTAAATCCATCCACCACGTGTGGTTTCCCAAGCAACTTCATACTCTCCCACTTTGATAATCGTATGACCATAACCTGAGCCAGGAACGCCCTCTAAGGTTCTTGCTGCGGAACCTTGAAGATTCAAGTGAGCGATTGTTACGCCGCCACAAGCCTCTCCAACTGCAATATCACATCCCTCATAATCGGGGTTTGCGACGAAAATATACCATTCATTATCTATCATATGAGTATAAAGATTATGAGGGCCACTAGGATGGTCTGAATCATACCAACTGTCTACCCAAACTGGATTGGTTTTATCAGTTACATCAACTAAAACTACACTAACTTGTGTAGGATCACCCCACTCTCCAACTTGAGGATCGGCATAACCTGGATCTACCAACTGATTTTGTAAAATTATGTACTCACGACCACTAAACTCTAGATATTTAATATCTAAAAGTTGAGTATTAGGATCTGTATACTTTCCAGTCACAGTTGTGTTGTATGGGTCCGTAACATCAGTTATGTGAAACTCTGACCAGCCAGCTTGATAAGCATAAGTCCTTCCATCAGGAGAATCTGCAACAGTTACTTCTGCATTACCACCATTTGTTAGAGGATTATATTCTATTTGCTTAATATTTCCACTACTCATATTGTGCATTGAAGCTTCCATGTGATCATGGCCTTCTTCTTGAAGTAACGGATCAACAAGTAAAGCATCTCCGGATAAATCTAATACATTATCATCACTTGTTAAAAAATAAGCCGTAGCACTTACAGTACTCAGTACAAGCAACACCACCAGAGCTATTTCTTTCAACTGCATTATTTTATCAATGTATAACCTTTTATTTATAGGCTATTTGGAATAGATATATATGAATCACAAAAGCTTAGTTATTGCAATAGTAATCACGCTGCTTTTGTCATTTCAAGTAATAGTTCCAAACGTATCTGCGCATACTGGAGGAACTTTCACGATTATAGTATCAAAAAATGGAGTTCAACCATACAATGTACAGATGTTGGTAAATGATACTGCACGTTGGATAAACGTAGATGATACTGCTAATGTAACGCATCAAATCTTAGTAGATGCAAATTCAGATGGCATCTATGATGGTGAGGATGACTGGAAATCTGGAAACCTGACTGATTCTTGTGAACATATAAACGGAACGAAAGTTGATGATAATTGTAATGCTTATTTTGAGATTATATTTAATGAGACTTCTTTGAATATGAGTTATGATGATATTGTTGGGAAATATGCATTTACTGATCTAGTTTTTAATGAAACTTCAGGAAATACAACAACAATTTATGGGACTGTAACCGTTTATTCAGATAAACATGTAACTACAGGGTTTCAAGATACTGAAATTATCAATGAAATAGAAGAAACCCAGGAAGAAAAATCCCCTATTTTACTTATCATAGCAACGCTTTCAGCTGTAGGTGCAATTGGTCTTGGTGCAATGATGGTCTTTGGTAAAAAAGATGAATAGTGGAATTAATTCGGATACACTAAGGACAATCTTCCTATCACTAATTACGGTCTCTATTCTAACCACAGTTTACTATCTTAATGTAGATGAAGAAGAAGTATTTGAAAGTGAATATTTAAAAAGTGATATTTGTTATTATTCTCTTAATGGAATTAAATCAGATTATCACTACCATTTCCAACTTAATATTACCATTAATGATGAGAGAAGTGAAATCCCCATGAATATAGGATTTGATCTTAATGAAACGGGTGAACTTATTTTTCTACACCCCATTCACACATATGATAACAGTGGAAGAATTCATGTAGAAACTACGAAGAATGCAACAGCACTCTTAGGCTTTTTCTTTGATATATGGGAAAAAGACTTTACAAAAAATAAAGTTCTAGATTATGAAACTGATGAATTGCATATTATTGAAGTTAAAGTAAATGGTAACAGTGTAGACACATATGAAGATACAATACTTGAGCCATATGTATTTATCGATATTGAGTACCATAAAACAAACTAAATTTTATTTCAACGGCCTAACTTAATGAGTTATGAAGTCTATAATTGGTGGATTGAAACCTGAGATTGTATGGAAGCACTTTGAAAATATAACTAAAATTCCAAGACCTTCCAAACACGAAGAAAGAATATTAGATTCTCTGAAAAGTTTTGCTAATGATAGAAATTTAGAAACAAGAGAAGACTCAACTGGAAATATAGTAATACTTCGACCCGGCAGTGGTGGAGGAGAAAATGCCTCAACTATTGTAATTCAAAGCCATGTAGATATGGTATGTGAAAAGAATAGAGACTCAAATCATGACTTCATGAACGACCCTTTAGACTTGTATATTGAAGACGGATGGCTGAAAGCAAAAGGAACAACCTTAGGTGCTGACAATGGTATAGGTGTGGCTGCAGCTCTTTCGCTACTAGAGATGCCAGAGGACATGAAATTACCACCTTTAGAATGTCTCTTTACAGTTGATGAAGAAACTGGATTGACTGGAGCCTTTGCCTTAAACGGAGAAATTATTAAAGGTCGAACAATGCTAAATTTAGATACTGAAGATTGGGGAGAGATTTGCATTGGATGTGCAGGTGGAGGAGATTCCAGCATAAATTTACCAATTGAAACACAAGAAGCACCATCTGATTTTCTTTCATTTCAATTATCTGTAGAAGGACTTCAAGGGGGACATTCGGGAGTAGACATACACGAAGAACGTGGAAATGCAGTTGTATTTATATCTTCTATACTGGATGCATTGAGTCGTGATACTGACACGCGTTTAGTCTCACTTGAAGGTGGTGACAAACATAATGCCATACCGCGAGAAGCTTTTGCTACAATTCTAATAAGTCCAGAAGCGGTATCGAATTCTCAAATTATAGTATCAAATAAAGAGAAGGCATTCAAAAAAGAATTTGGTTCATTAGAGACTAATATGCAAATAATTCTATCCGGATTAAATAGCTCTCCAAAAAATACATTAACTAAGAAAAGTCAACTAAAATTGATAAATTTACTAAGAACATTACCGCATGGTGTTTTGAAGTATTCACATGATGTAAAAGGCCTAGTAGAAACATCCAATAATCTGGCATCTGTAAAAGTAAAACATAATCAGTACAATATTTTTTGTTCAACAAGATCCTCCATTGCTGAAGCTTTAGAGTTTCAACGTGAACGAATCTCAATCATGGCTAATTCTTACGGAGCTTTGATTGAACAAGACGAACCATACCCGGGATGGGCTCCAAATATTAATTCACCAATATTGGACATAACCACAAAGATTTACTCAGAAATGCTTAATGGAAAACCAAATATTTGTGCAATACATGCTGGTCTTGAATGTGGAGTTATCGGAGAAAAGGTAGACGGTATGGATATGATTTCATTTGGACCTACAATTAAAGGCCCGCATTCACCTGATGAAAGAGTTGAAATTAATTCTGTAGAAAAATTCTGGAATCTTTTATTACGAATATTAGAAGATTTGGCTGTGAAGTGAAATATTGATAACAAAACTGAAAAGGAACTTAAAACAGGAATTACCTGGAATTCAATCTTGGAAGAGAATGGCAGTAAAATCTGAAAAAGGTGAAAATATAGAAAGCGAAAGTCTGGAAAAGTATGAACGTATATTATCTAAAGAAAAATTAGTATTGATGAAAAAAGCCGCAGTACTATTGGCTTTATTCAAAAAAGACAACGAATGGTACTTTCCTTTGATTAAAAGACCCATGCATGAAAGAAATCACCCAGGTCAAATTGCACTACCCGGTGGTGCTAAAGAGGAAGGTGAAAAGTTAGAATATACTGCAGTTAGAGAAGCTTTTGAAGAAGTTGGTATCAAGATAGAATCTGTAGAAATTATAGGACAATTAACACCTTTGCCAGTTCCAGTTTCAGGATACTTAATTTATCCATTTGTAGGAGTATTAAGGAAAGAACCTGAATGGATTCTAAATGAATCGGAAGTAGATGAATTAATTATAACAAAAGTATCTGAAGTAATTAATACTGAAAATTATTATTCTGAAATATGGGAATTACATGGAAGTAAGGTAGAAGTACCACATTTTCGAATAGAGAATAAGGTAATTTGGGGTGCTACAGCATCAGTACTTAGTGAATTCATAGATTTAATTTATTAATGAATTAATTGGTTCAACTAAATAAACTGAAAAAAGATCTCCAAAGACAAAAGATACGATGAATGATAAAGTTAAAGGAATTATATATGGTATCTTAAAAGAAATCCAAGGATTGGTAACTCCAACCTCTTCTAATTTATCCCATTCTTCATCTGAATCCAATTTGTGCTTGATAAAAGTCACTAAAACTACCTTTTTGCCTACAACTTGTTGCATTGGCCAAACAAAACTTTTACGGGCATCATCCAAAGGCATTTTAGTTCCAAATAACATCTGGAAATAGGGACTATCAATATTTCTCCGAAATATATTATAAATTAAAAGTCCAACGGGAATCAATAAATAAAGTAAAAGTGAATTCATAAAAACAACAAATGGATATGGGAAACCACGAGTTTCAAAGGCAGTCAAAACACTACTATCCATAGATATCGTAAAAGGAACAACTAAACCAATAGTCATTATTGCTTTAACATCAGCACCACCGATAGTAGGACCGAAATAAAACCATGAATACATTAAAAGCATTAATACTGAAATTGACAAGATATCTATTATCCTGTAATTATTATCTTTCATTTCCTCAGGAGTAACCGTCATCATGAAATATATTCCCAATATCATTGCTAAAGATTGAGCTAATCTCCACAAATACATTTGATTCTTATCTAATACATATTCATCAATAAATGCGTTATAGAAAAGTATCAATGTGGCAAACAATAATCCCCAAACATGATAATCTACACTATCAATTGAGAATTCATAAAATAATAATATAGCAGCTATGCTACCTGAAAGAAGCCAAACCTGATTAGGAACTCTACGTGTTTTAAAATCGGTCCAAGAACCATAACACAGCATTCCAAGTCCAAGAAAAAAACGAACCCAATCAAGTATTTCCATGTTTATGTAATAATAGGCCCTATTAATTTATCTGCTTTCATAAGTTATCATCATAATTTTTTGAAAACCTTATTTATACGTTAATATGATACTACTATTGTGGATTTAACTGAAAAATTCTTGCCAAACGAGAAATTCCTTAAAAAATACGATGATTTAACCGTAAATCGAAAAACAGGATACTCCATTTCAATTACTAATCTACGTATTTTTATTTCTAATAAAAATGAAGTTTGGGATATCTATTCAGATAAAATAGACTATCTAGGTCGACTTTTTACACCAATGTTCTCTTGGTGGTGGCAACTAATTTTTATTCCAATCTCATTAATGACGCTAGGTGGAACTAAATGGATTTCAGCTATTTTTATACTTTTATCAATTGCTAGACAACAAATTAGAATTGAGACACTAAAGATAGGTGTTAATTCAAAGAACTGGAATATCACAAAAGATAATGAAACTTTAGATCAAATTTCAGATGATATTAGACTAAATTCAGTAGTAGGAATTATCAGAAAAGATGGAAAACAAATATTAGAAGCTGAAGAGATTGGGAATATCCCAAACTTAAAAATTGAACTTATTGGTGAAAATGAATCAAGACCTCTAGCATCTGCATGGAGTTTTGCAGCAATGTCTTTTCTCTCTTATTATGCAAGTTCATTTGGAGCAGGTACTGGATTCTGGACTTTTTTTCTTGCTGCAATTTCAATAGGGTTTTTCATAATACATAGGGACAGAAGGAAAACTAATGAATTCAGAGGTGTGGATCCAAAACCTGGCCTAATACTGCAAGCCTATCATTATATTTTAAAATATTTTAAAGTTCCAATTATTAATACGAGATGGTCCTTTGTATTCTATCAAAGAACAATATATATCCGTGATTTAGGATATCAACTGTGTTGTATATTTTTATTAATTGGACTGTTTGCAACATACGCTAATGAGAATATGATTCCTCTACTCATAGCAATTACATTTGGAATACCAATATACCTCATTGGAAGAATTCTTTCAGGTATACCTCGCTCAAATAAGAGAATGGCCTTACGAAGTATCTCTGCAATAATGATAGGACTCCTAGTTGTCATACCCTGTTTGACCTTAATGCCAATGTATGAAACTGTTTCTGTTAAGGTACCAAATTCATATGTTAAAGGAGATTCTGGAAATGGTTGGAAAAATGTAATGAATGAATATGATGATTATGGCCTTGGCTTGGCTTCAACCACTATTTTACTATACGTAGATGATGCTGAAGATAACGAAGGTAACAGTGACGGCTATCCGGGAATACTAATAATTGTTGCTGTAAAAGTACCAATTGACATCGAAGAAAAAGATATGTTGGCTGAATTAGATAAACAATTCGCAAGAATGGCAGTGGATCAAGAAATCGAATTAGACTCCGAAATTGAGAAAGGAAGTAGATATACAAAGCAAGGTTATGAAACTCAGTATTCTATCTTTAATGGAACTGCAAAAACAGATAGTATAGGATTTGAAGGATACAGTAGAACCATAACCGAAGGATCTAAAACACTTTACGTTGGAGAAGTTTGGAAAGCTCCAGAATATAATCTAATTGTTGTTGCAATGGGTATTGCTATAATCTCTGAAGAAGAAATTAATGATCAAACAGGAAACAATCTAATTGATGAACTAATTTCAGATATTATCCCAAGCAATCCAACTGACACTACTAACGAACAAAATTGGCTAGAACTGCTAGATATAATTCCTGAAACAATATGTTACAATAATTAATCTTTATCTTTTAAAGAAGCTAGAACTAAAGGAAATGAAACGAATTCGCCTTCCCATTTGACTTCAGCTTCTTCATCAATTAAACCTTCATCAGATAATTTCCCCATAACGATTTCAGCCATGTCTTTTGGAACGCGCATATATTGTCTTTCATCTTCTCCCATATTTATCCGAATTCAATTCCTTGTGCTAGTGGTAAGTCATCGGACCAATTAAGCGTATTGGTCTGTCTACGCATGTAAACTTTCCATGAATCTGAACCGGCTTCACGTCCACCACCAGTATCCTTTTCCCCTCCAAAGGCACCACCAATTTCAGCTCCACTAGTTCCAATATTGACATTGGCAATACCACAATCACTTCCCGAATGGGAAAGGAAATTTTCAACTGATTGCATATCTCTTGTAAAAATAGATGATGATAACCCCTGATCTACCGAGTTGTGCATAGCTATTGCTTCTTCTAATGTATCAAATTCAAAAATATATAAAATAGGTGCAAATGTTTCCTCTCTGGCAATGGCCATGTCTCTATGGGCACGAACTATAGTGGGCTCAACATAAAATCCAGAAGATTCAATACTGTTCCCCCCATAAAGAATTTTACCGCCTTCTTCTTTAACAATTTTTAATGCATTTGTAAAATCATTAACTGCAGCTCCATCAACTAATGGCCCCATAAGTGTTTTAGAATCTAAAGGATCACCTATACTAACTTGTGAATAAGAAGTAATCAAACGCTCAATCATATCTGAGGCTATATCTTTGTGTAAAAATAAACGACGTGTTGAAGTACACCTTTGTCCGGCAGTACCTACTGCCCCGAATACAACGGCGCGTAAAACTAATTCCGGATCTGCATCAGGCATTACAATAATTCCATTATTACCGCCTAATTCTAAAAGTGAACGTGCAAGTCTTTTGGAAACGGCACCACCTATTTTGCGACCCATATTACATGAACCTGTTGCAGAAACTAATGGAACTCTTCGATCATGTATTAGCATTTCACCTACATCTCTACTAGATCCTACTAGCAATGACATTACTCCATTCCAACCTAAAGGATCTAAAACTTGATTAACTATTTTTTGAATAGCTATTGCAGTTAATGGTGTTTTAGATGAAGGTTTCCAAACCATAACATCTCCACAAACGGCAGCTATCATTGCATTCCAAGCCCAAACAGCTCCTGGAAAATTAAAGGCTGTAATGATTCCTACTGTGCCTAATGGATGCCATTGTTCATACATACGATGGTTAGGACGTTCTGAATGCATGGTATTCCCGTAAAGTTGTCGACTAAGACCTACAGCATAATCGGCAATGTCAATCATTTCTTGGACCTCACCTTCTCCTTCAGCTTGAATCTTACCCATTTCCCAAGCTATCAATTTTCCAAGAGCTACTTTGTGTTTACGAAATTCATTAGCAAGAAGTCTAACTACTTCTCCACGCTTTGGTGCAGGTTCCATCCTCCATTTTTGGAAAATATTAGCGGTGTCCTTCATTATTTGTTCATAATCACCTGAATCACATTGATTTACAGTAGCAATTACACTTTCATCAGCAGGTGCAATCGATTTTAGGAGACTGCCTGAACCAAACCATTTTGTTGAAAAACCACCTAAATTAACCTCTTCGATACCTAACTCTTGTAGGAAATCTAACTTGCTCATAAATGCCTTACTTAGTGCCGAAATAAAGAGCTTAGCATGCACTGTTCATTTTTTAATTGGACCCTTTATAGTATACTATAATGCCTGACACTGTAGTCGAACTTCAAGGATACGACAAAGAACAAATTGATATGATGGAAGAGAATTGTATAATTGTTGATGATAAAGATAATATTCTTGGAAAAGACACCAAAATAAATTGCCATTTAGGAGATGGAAAATTACATAGAGCATTTAGTGTGTTGTTATTTAATAGTGAAGATAAGTTATTGATTCAGAAAAGGGCTTCTGAAAAAATTACATTCCCCTCAATATGGGCCAATAGCTGTTGTAGTCATCCTCTTTACTCAAATAATGAAGAAGAAGGAGTTATTGGAGCTAGAAAAGCAGCTAAAAGGAAATTATCACAAGAATTGGGTATAGATGCCACTGCAATTAAATTAAATGATTTACAATATATTACAAAAATGCACTATCGTTCTAGAGCTGATGAAAAATGGATTGAACATGAGATAGATTATATTTTTGTTATGAAATGTGATGTTGATGTTAATCCAAATTCAAATGAAATTGAGCAAACGAAGTATGTTGATCAAAATGAACTACAATTGCTTTTTGATGCTGCCGATAATGACAGTCTAAAAATTGGGCCATGGTTTAGATTAATTAAAGAAAACTTTTTGAGTGACATTTGGGATGCTTTAGATAACCTTAATGAAATCACTGATGAAAAATTACACTATATGGGAGATTGTAAATGAATTTAAAAGAAAAAATAGCCATTAGAGCAAAACCTATTGATAAAGCTCTTCAAAAATACCTAAAAATAAGAGAACCAACTAAACTATACGAAGCAAGTGCGCACATTCCTTTAGCAGGAGGGAAGCGCTTGAGGCCAGTAATGGCGCTAATTACCTGCGATATGGTTGGTGGAGATTCTGAAAAAGCAATTCTATTTGCTACTGCATTGGAAACTATACACAATTTTACATTAGTTCATGATGATGTAATGGATGATGATGATTTAAGACACGGCGTTGCAGCATGTCATACCATTTATGGGCTATCTACGGCAATACTTGCAGGAGATACTCTATTCGCATATGCATTCGAAATGATAACTGACAGTGATATTGAAGATCACGTAAAAGCTGATTTAGTTAAAAATGTAGCATATGTTGTAAGGAAAATTGCTGAAGGACAGCAAATGGACATTAATTTTGAAGATGAAGAAACTGTGGAGTCTAAAGATTATTTAGAAATGATTAGACTAAAGACTTCAATTCTTTTTGGTGCTGCTGCATACGGAGGTGCACGTATTGGAGGAACTAATGATGATGAAGCAAGAGAACTTGAGAATATGGCCACGAATGTGGGTTTAGGATTTCAAATTTGGGATGATTATCTTGATGCTACAGCTTCCGAAGAAGTCTTGGGAAAACCTTCAGGTTCAGATATCAGACAGGGCAAAAGAACATTATTAGTCATTGAAGCACTAAACAGAGCAACCTCTGAACAACGAAAACGATTACTAGAGATTCTTGACTGTGAAAATAGTGATGAAGATGTGGAGGAAGCTGTGAATATTATGGATAAATGCGGAGCACTAAGTGAATGTCATAGACAAGCAAATCAGTATCTTGAAGGTGCACGTAAAGTATTACTAAAATATCCTGAAAGTGAAGCCAGGACTTTATTTGAAGAATTACTTGAGTACATGGTCACAAGGGGGCATTAAGAAATATGACGGAATCAGAAAATTCTTGGAGTCCTAGTATAATTAATAAGCAGTTACGTAAAAGATTAGAAAATCATGAATCTGCAAAAGTCACCAATTTAGATTCACAACCATGTATTGCAGTTAACATGCAATCTGGTAAAAATTTAACATTTGATGGAGATGCTGGAGATAATTTTGGAGGTATGAATAATGGCAGTAATATTGTTCTTAATGGAGATGCTGGACGGTTTGTTGGAAATGGAATGAAGAGTGGTGAAATAATTATCAATGGTAATTGTAGAGAAGGTGTTGGACATTGTTTATCAGGCGGTACTATTGTAATTCAAGGTTCAGCTGAAAATGAAGCCGCTCCTTCGATGAAAGGTGGAGATTTAATTATCTCTGGAAACATTAATGGTGATCTCGGAACTTGTATGAGTGGAGGGAATCTAATTGTCTGCGGAGACGTTTTAGGAGATATTGGAAAGATTATGACTGGAGGGAAAATATTCATTGCTGGAAAGTTTGATGAAAGTGGTAACTTAGATGTTTCAAATATTTCTCCGAGTGACTGGAAAGCTATACAAAAAACTCTGCAAAACCATGGAGTAAATCCCAATGGTCTAAATTTTAGATCAATCAGTAGTAACTATAAAGCTAAAAAGCCACTCAAAATAAAAACTAAAAACCATTCAATTACAGAAACTTTAGTACTCGTCCAAGCCACATTAAGTAGAAGACCAAGGACTGTGGGGCTAGACAAAATTAAAATGGGTCTGTCTATAGGTAAAAATAAAAAAGAACCTTTGAATCTGACAATTCCTTTACTATGGAATGGCGATAATGCACCAATCTATGCTGATTGGAAAATTAACCAAGAATCACCTTCGAATTTAGATGCTGCAAATGTAGCTATAATTAATCTAATTCCCGCCGAAATAAGTAGAAGATTAGATATGCAAAGGTCTACAGATTTAGCTTTTGTCGTAGAACTAATTAGGCAGAGTACAGCAAAAAGAATACCTATTATGGTAAAACTTAATGCAGGGGAAGTCGAAAATGACATGGAAATGATTTCTAAATCTGGAGCTGATGGGGTTATTCTAATGAGCAAGAATATGCCGTTGGAAGCTGCAGTAACTGCTACAAGAAAAATTAAAAATGATTTGGTTATTTTAGCAACATGCGATTCACTAGATTCTGAAAACATTACCAAAATAATCTCTTTAGGAGCTTCAGGTATGTTTTTAGAAAATAATTGTTCAAATAAAGATTTAAAAGAATTTGGAACGAAACTAGCAAACACAGTAGGATCTTTAGGTGTTGGTAGTTTATCTGACCTAGGACCTGAACATCTAAGAACTAATGATCAAAATACAGCAGCTATGACTGGAGTGCCATTATCTGGTTACGAATCAGTCTTACCTATGTGGAGACATTAGTATTTGAAAAGTCTTAGAGTATAATAACAATTTCGTCTATCAAAAACAATTTAACCTTTCATCTGGGCTGAACGAATATAAGACCAAGTCGAAACTGAAGTTAGAATTGCCGAAATTACCATTTCTCTTTGGAATTCTTCCCAACTGATTGCAATAATTACTAATGATGCAAGACCAATAATGCCGGCATAAAATTTTGCTTTATCTGGATCTTCTGTGAAAAATGAATGATCCTTACCGGACATGAAAAACCATATTGTAACATAAACCATCGCCGAAATTAAAAGTGCTGTAGACAAAGCTCCCGATGTATTAGAAATCACTTCTCCAGAACTCAATATAGGAATGTTCATTCCTTGCTGAATAACTAAAACAAGATAAACTACTAAAGTTCCGTAACCTGCACCTGCAATAAGATATAACCAACCTCTAAGAGACTCTTCTTCTTTCCATCCATGTCCATCTCCATCACCATCAAAATTTCCTAAAGATTTAGAAATATTACCAACTGGTGAATCTTCGTTCTCACGACGAATATCATCGCCAAGTTCTTCTTCTTCTTCTATTTCTTGTCCAGGTAATGTTCCATCTATATCCAAACCATTCATCATTCTTCCCCTTTCAATGGAACAATATTGTGTCCCTTAAAATCAAATTCTACTGAGCGACGTACCAAACCTTTCAATGTAAGTGATGTAACTCCTAAATCCCGAGCGACGTCATTTGCAAAAGTACCTTCAGAGCCAATTAATTCAACAATTTTAGCTTCTAAAGATTTGAATTTCTTTTCAGTCATTAATACTACTGTCAAGAGTTCTTGAGTTTCATCAAAAGTTAATGAAGTTGAAACCTGAAACGCATTATAAAATGTACGATAACCTTTCTCTGGACGTCCAGTTTCACTATTTACTTCCCAGCGTGACTCTACCAACTTAAATTTTTCAAAATAAGTTATTGCGCCATAAGTTTCCTCACCATGCTTAGAGACTAAATCACTAATCATAGTCCAACCTTCAGCTAAAGTCGTTAACACTTCCCTTCTATTTACCGAATCTACAGCCCTAAAAAGTGCTACTAATTCGGCAGGGTCATTAATGAGTTTTACGCGTTTCATTTTTACTACTTTCCCCTATGCAAGTTTCCCTATAAAATAACTATATGCACTATTTTAGAGATCTATTTCACCTTCAAGACCGCAATCTGAGCATTTAATTTGTTGAGTTCCTGTAATTTTGGGAATATCCATTCTTGAAGAACATTCAGGACATTCGATAGTCATAGTCTCGGTTACTACTTTTCTTTTTGCTACACGTCGCTCTTTAACTGGTGAAACCTGAGGAACTAAAGATTCCATGTATTCAGAACCTGACTTGGATTCTGGTTTAGATGGGGGTAGATAACTAGTATCCTGATCATCTCTATTCCAAACATATAATCCTATACTTGCACCCACTATTACAATTAGTACAAGTCCAATCAAAACCGGAGCGTCAGCCATCACTGAAATTGAACCAAGACCTTTATCAGATGAAGATGCCTCTGGAGTTATAGAAGAAGGCTCTTCAATAATAGTGACTGTGCAAGTGTCTCGGCTAGTAAGACCATCATCATCAGTTACTCTTAAAACAACTAAGAAGTCCAAATCAGGTGGTGTAGAATTATAGGAATGGGTAGCAAATGCTGAACCTGTTGAATCGACCGAATCAATATTGCCATTAGAACTATTAAAATCCCATTCATATTTTACTATCTTACCTGGCGGTTTATCGCTAGCAATTGCATTGAATAATAATTCTTCATTAAGTCTAACTTCTTCTTGACAAACTGCTGAAACCAAAGGTGGAGATAGAACCTGCATAGTAATTATCATGGATTCACTAGGAGCTCCAAAAGAATCAACTACATGCAAATATACTTCATACTCACCACTATCTGAATCTAAAGTAACAATACTAGACCCATTGTCTGAACTTTCATATGTATTTTGCTCATTTGCAAAATATAAGGTACCCGTAGTCCAAATATACTGTAAAGAATCACCATCAGGATCCTCGGCATTGGCAATTAATAAAATACTTGATCCAGCTATTACTGGATTCGGATCTACATCTACACTATTCAATACAGGTACTCCATTAATTCTAATATTGACAGTTATATTAGATGACCAAAAACCAATATCATTTATTGCTCTAAAAGTTATTGTGTGAGAACCGCGCTGTAAAGAGGAAGTACTAAATGAATCAGACTCCGATATAACCATTTCAATTCCGCTAAAATTTGAAACCCATTGATAACCAACAACTTCCGTATCATTCGAAGCTTCCGAAACTGCAGAACCTAAAAAATCAATACTAACACCCTCACTAACTACACAATTTTCAAAGTCAGTACAACCACTTATTGAATCAATTTTAGCCTCTGGAAAATCCCCTACGCCAACATTAGCACTAACGGACTGGCTCCAACGACCTTCATTATCTTTAGCTTGAAAAGTAATTATGTGATAACCAGTTGTCAAATTAGAAATAGTAAAATTAGATAGAATAGACAAATTACCATCAATATTTGAACTCCACATATAATCTACAATAAAGCCATCTGAATCTAATGCAGAACCATTCATAGTAATCAAGGTACCTGGTAAGGCCGTAGTTGGGCTAATAGATTCAATTATTACAACTGGGGCTTGATTATCTAATTGCTGTTCGTAATATAATTCTAAGCCTCCGGAAGTACCCACTAGTATATTTTCACCTCTATAAGACATAGATACGCTTGTAACGCCTTCGGAAGCTGTAGTTCTCCATATTTCATTACCCTCAGTTATATTGGCTAAAAGCAATTTCTTATTTGTTGAACCTGCCACTAAATAGCTGGCTTTACCATTAAAATCAATTTCAGTTATCTCTCCGCCTATATCTTTTTCCCAAATTGAAAAGTCCAGACTTAGGTCAAGAACTGAAACCAAACCTTGATCAGTTCCAAAAGCATATAAATTTGAATTCAAACTACCTGATACGCAAGTCACCTCATCGGGTTGAGCATATTCCATTTCTACTTGACCATCTAAAGATGCAAAAATGTAAACTTTACCATTCTCAGTACCTACAATCAAATGATTACTATCTTCGGAAAAATCTAAATCTATTATCTTTCCATCTAAAGTACCTGAATGATGCCAAACATAGTCTGAAGATGAAGTGTCATAAACATAAACATTACCATCTTCAGTTCCTGCTGCAAGATATTGAGAAGTTGAAGATATTGCAATCGAAGACATCACATCATCAACAAAATTATCAGACCATATCTGATCACTTGAAGATTTATCAAAATAATAAACATTACGATAGTCTATTACGGCAATTTGAGAGCCATCAGAAGTTATATCGACGCCATTAACACTCAGGAAAAAATCTGACTTATCCCATTCCTTTGTCCCTTTTTCATAAAGTGTCAGTGTTGCATCACTTTCTTCAGCTATAACTACATAATCGCCATTTGAAGACATATCCATAGAAGTTATGCCTTGACCTACTGTTCTATTATTGTAAGGCGTAGAGGTATGATTTAACCATAAAGAAACCGTTTTTCCATAAGTAGCTGAGATATTTCCCGAATCCTCTGAAATTGAAACATCAGTGATACCATCTATAGAAACATAAGTCCATGCTGGCTCTTTTTCAGCATTGGCACTAGAAAAACTGAAGAATATTGCAACAAATAATATCACTAGTGTTAATTTCTTCATTATTTATGTACCTGTACTTCTATTTTGTTAGTAATGGGGGGATTATTACGGTGACCCTAACCTCTCATTAGATTGTAACGCCCTCTTAATTCTAATACTTTTAACGATTCGAGTACTGAAATGGAACTACTCCATTCAGAATAATATGATAAAAATATTTCTCTACCTGAAATTTCCGAATGATGGGAATCTAAAGACTCCAAAAAAACTCGCAAGTCAGAGGCTCGATCCTCATTATCATCAGAAACTGTAGACAATCCAAAATCAATGGCATAAACTGCATCAGTGACCATGAAATTACTAGTGGTGGGATCTCCGTGAACTATATTTAATGAATGGAGTAATGATAATAGTTTAGCAGTTTTAGCCAAATACTGCTTAAAATCATCACCCCTTAGTGCCTTCTCAAGAGTAATACCATCTATAAATTCCATAATAATACAATTCTTAGAAGTATCAACACTGTATATTGCTGGAACTTTTACACCATGAGAAATTAAACGTTCAATGATACGCGATTCACTGCGCAATCTCTCTTTAACTAATCTCTTTTCGAGAGTGGGGTGTCTATAACCACGCTTATTTCTTATCTTAAAAATAACTTTTTGACCAAACCACTGACGTGTTTCCACGATTGCTTCTGCACCTCTATACTTTACCTCCATGTAACTTCCACCATATCGGTTCTATATCTTTGGTCAACCTCATTATCTTTTTCAGTTATATTGTAATCTGCGCTCATCATCTGAAGGCCTAACCATGCAATCATGACTCCATTATCAACACAAAGAGCTTTTTCAGGAACAAAACATTTGGCACCACGCTCTTTAGTCATAATTTCCGCCATTTCTCTAAGACGTGAATTGCAAGCTACACCACCGCCTAATACTAATTCTTTTTTTCCAGTATGCGCTAAAGCTCTCTCAGATACTTCACAAGACATGGCAAAAGCAATCTCCTGAATTGAATATGCTACTGTGCTAAGAGAGTGTCCTGAATCTAATTTTTGTTTAGCTGCAGTCATCAAACCTGAAAATGCTAAGTCCATACCTTTTACAGAATAAGGAAGATCTAAAAGTTCATCTCCTTTGGCTACTTTTTCAAGTTTAGGACCTCCGGGAAAACCCATTCCAGCCTCTCTGGCAAATTTATCCAAACCATTTCCTATACCTATGTCTATTGTTTCACCAAATACTCTGTAGCGTCCTGCCGCATAGGCAATCACTTGTGTATTTGCACCTGAAAGATAAAGTAAAACTGGATCCGTAGCTCCCTCAAGAAGACCTATTTCTAAATGAGCAACACAATGATTAACACCTAAAAGCGGAATATCATTAGAATATGCAAAGGCCCGTGCAGCTGTAGCTCCAGTTCTCAAGCAAGGGCCAAGGCCTGGACCTCTTGCGTATGAAACAAGAGAAATATCAGTAGGTGTTAATTTTGCTTCTTCAAGAGCTGCTTTGAATAAATAGGGTAGTTTTTCGGAATGATGGTTCGCAGCCTCTCTAGGATGTATGCCACCTTCTTTAGGAACGTAAAGTGCTCTTTGATTAGAAAGTATTTTACCTTCGGAGGTAATCAAACCAACCCCTGCAGTGTGTGCTGTCGATTCAATACCTATCGCTATTTTACTCAAGGTCTTTCTCATCATCTGTTTCTTCAGATATTGCCATTTCTCTCAAGTCTTCATCCTCAGAAATAGACTCTTCAGAAATAGAATTATCATCTGAATCAGATGTAATAACTTCTTCTTCCATACCTGTATAGATTATGTAACTGCACAGACTCATTAGCGTAAATATAGCCAATAAAGCAGTCCAAGATCCTGAAGATTTAGCATTTATATCAGAATCTGATTCAACTTGCAAAAAACGATAGACTGAAATTTTATAATCAGAAAGATTACCCGAATAATCAACTACAACAGCCTGAACTCCAAAAGACATTGGACCCTCAACTGTGGCTTTCCAAGATACATTTACTCTTTGTGAGTCGTTGGAATTCAATAAAACAACTGTTGTAGAATAACCTGAATTACCATTTATTAGAAGATTTAGATTTAAATTATAAAAATTTATATCTGTCGGATTATTAACTATAACGCTAAAATTGACATTAGACCATTTTGGAGCTTTTTGCCCCTTTTCTAATATTTCGTCATCTGTAAAAATAATTGGTGAATCAAGACTAATCTGTGTATGATTTAAATTGAAATTTTGAATTAAGTCTGTATTCTCAAATATTCGGCCTTCCCAAGGTACATCAATGTATCCAAAATAAAGATTGATATAGAAAGAAAGTTTTGTAGTGTGATCTATTTTTTGACCAAAAGAATCAATTTCATACTCTTTAGCCCAATTCCAAGTTCCAATCATACGTTCACCCTCCCATTGTCTTACTTCAAAACCTGAAATCGGAAGTCCTGTCGAATTATCAAACGGTGAAAAAGTAATCCACCATTCCTGAGTCATTTGAGTACTACAATTATAATAAAATATAGACTCTAAATCTGGAGTCTCTCCAATAGATCGCAAACCTTGGGTATAATTTCGAATAGATACACTCGAAGCTTTCAAATTGGTATCTTCTGAGAAAATACCGTAATTAACCATATTAAAACCATCAAGAACTAATCCTGTAATTTCTGCATCACCGCCCACCAACCAAATCATTCCGTAGTAAATTCTTGAATTGTATATAGAAAGACTACTTTCATTTAAAACCAAAGTATAAGGTGAAACAATAGATTCATTTGCAATTCCTGAATTACTATCAAACTCCATTGTACTGATAGTTGTATTAAATAAATTTAATTGTCCACCAGGTTTAACTCTTATTTCTGAAGTAGTTAAATCTAATGTTCTATTAACATTTAAACTACAATTTTCAAAGGTAAGTTCACCATCAATTAATATATCGCCTCGAAGCCATATTTGATCATCTGTGAATATCCGGACTTCTTCCTCTGCTACTGTTAAATTATCAAATCGATGAACCTCTGAAGAAGCATTAAATGTCAAAAAAACTATTGTGAAAATGAAAAATATCGTCGCGATACCAAATATGCGCATGTAGTTCCAAGGAAAAGTCCATATAAATCCAACCTCCCAAAAATTAGAGTGATATTTGTTTTAAAGGGAGCCTTATTTGACATAATAATGAAACGCCTTTTAGGAGTAATTATTGCAGTCGTCATTCTTTCACTACCTTTAGCCCAAAGCGAAATTGACACATACATTAGTAATCCTGGTAATATTCCTGATTTTCATAATTTTAATACACCTCAATTAGAACCTGGACAAAGTGGAGATTTTTCTTTAGAAGTACTTAATAGATATAATGAAAGTCTCGAAGAAATAATAATTGTTGCTGAGATTTACCATAGGGCAGATATCGATGAATCTGAAAGCTTAGAGACAATATCTCGTTCTGAAAGACCATATATACAAAATACAATCTGGACATCCAATCTTTTTGACGAAGAAAATATTCTAGAAAGTGTTAATACCGAAAAAGCTTCTTTTGAAATAGATTTAATTCAATCAAACGAAACCATAACTTTGGAATTTGAAATTAAAACTAATGATGATACTAAAGAAGGAACCTATTTTGTCAGATTCGATATGAATTTCATGCACAACGGAACTGAAAGGCAAATGCAATCCCGCGGTCACTGGAGTATGGATGAATGGGAAGACGCTACCAACAGAAGCAATATTTCTCCAGATTCACCTGGAAATATTAATCTGACAATATTAGATGTAGATGGAATTATACCAGATTCCTCTTTTGGAGTAAAAAAACCAATTCCAAAATGGCCATTGTATGGACTAATTAGCTTAACTATAATTTTTGCAGGGCTTTCGGTAGTTTTCTACCTTGAAGAAGAAGGGAATTATCCTGAATTAAATAAATGGCTTCAAAA
>TARA_B110000116_G_scaffold268729_1_pt1 | contig 20265 bp, 11 predicted proteins | sample TARA_B110000116 | Tara Oceans TARA_B110000116 (sample SAMEA4397355) | marine metagenome | biome: Polar Biome; feature: [ZZZ] marine water layer (ENVO:01000295); material: water (ENVO:00002006), including particulate matter (ENVO:01000060) such as... | depth 199 m
ATTGCGTAGTTTGAACTAGCATAACCAGTTGATGTACCAATTGATACAACATTGAAAGTTGCATGACGGAATGAACTACCAAATTCCCAGTCTGCTAAGAAGTAAAGGCTTGCTGTCATGGTTATTGTAGCAAGTGTTAACACAGTCAAATATACCTGCATCTCTTGGTCCTTAATTGCAGCCCTCCAGTCCCCTCTATAGACATAATGGAACAGACTGAAATTAATCCCAGTAAGTACCATAAAGACAATAATAATCCATTCAACAGTAACGCTATTGAAAGACATGATTCCTCCGTCATAAGTGCTGAAACCACCCGATGGAAGAGTTGTTAATCCATGATTAACAGCGTCAAATAATCCCATATCTGCCAAATAGTATAAAAGACAAATTTCTACAACTGTAAAGAAGGTATAGATACCCCAAAGAATCTTCGCAGTCTGTTGAATTCTTGGCTTCAACCTTGATAATGATGGGCCTGTAAGTTCTGCTCTTGCCATCGTCATCCCGCCACCTAAATAACGGGCTAACAGCAACATACCGAGCATAATTATCCCCATTCCTCCAAGCCATTGGCTAAGACTTCGCCACAATAAAAGGGTCTTGGCCTGAGCATTGATGCAATCGGGTACAGCAGGCTGGCAAACAGGGCTAGTTCGAGGATCGATTACAGTAGCACCTGTTGTAGTAAATCCAGACATTGATTCAAAGAAAGCACGTACAGAACCACCAAGAACTTCAAACAAATTGGATTGCCCATTAATCAGTTCAAAAGGGCCATGAAACATTCCACCAAACCAAAACGGAAGGGCGCCGATTATTACCACAACTGGCCACCCTAATGCTACTGCAGCAAACGCTTCTCTGTCCCTTAATCTCTCAGAACTAGCGCCCTTACTTGCGCCCCAAGTCATGAGCCAATATCCAAGACCAAGAGAAATAACACTAGGCACGAAAAACGCACGCGCGGTTAACTCAAATTCTCCGAGTAAAAAGGACCCAACTATAATCATCAAAAACAGAGGACCTGCTAACACCATTAGGGTCAAACCCACCACGTAGGCGAGAACATCATTTCTCATTTATTCAACTCCCTGTGAGTCGTTTTTCAACATCTTCAATATCTTCGACTTTAGCGAAGAGCATCAATCGGTCACCTTCTTTCATGATTTGGTCACCGGAAGCCCTCAGCATACTTTCTGTACCAGATGATTGAGATGTACGATGAATGAATGCTACACGACATAGTTGTTTACTCTCCAATACTTTCACCTGCTTACCAATCATTTTGTGTCCTGGACTTAGAATTGCGGACATACCAACAATGTCAGGAATAGATGAAAGCAGATGATAATTTCCTTCTACCTTGCTGTGAACATGTCGGAGAATATAGTTGATTGAAACTCTTCTCCGACTAACAGCAAAAGAATGGCCTATCCGCCTTGCGATTTGTGCCATTTGGCCATCATCAAGAACCATGCCTACTATAGGGACCCCTAATTCAGTAGCATGCAGAGCAACTGCCATGTTAGCGTGGTCATCAGATAATGCAGAGATTGCAATGTGGTGATCATCAACATCTAGTTCTTGGAGAAGATCTGGGTCCAGAGGGTTACCATGGATAGAATCCAATAGGTCGGTATTAGCAAAATCGCTACCAGCTAACTCATTGGCTTGTTCCAAATTCTCACTAATAACCGTAACCCTGCAACCATCTTCAAGATATGATTTTGCTATTTGACGCCCCAATCTAGTTGCACCAAATATCATGATTCTTGGGTGTTCTGGGTATTCAGGGGGTTCATGTCCAGTCGCCAATAATATTCTCCTGAAAGTGTGTTTACCTATTGTAGCAAAAGCGACTAGAGAATTTGCAACAATAACTGAGTCTGAAGTAGGTATGTAGCTTTTCTTCCCTGGCTCTTTTATTCCGAATATTCTAGGTAAGCCATCCACATTATCTTGAGATTCTTGAAGAGTAGAACCAATTAATTGTTCAGCAGATGGAAGAACTTCTCCAACAGATATCCAAGCATCCTCGCCAAGAGGAAGAACCTCAACCATCGAAGCACCTCGTAATCCTACTTTTAAATCATCAATTACTAGTAGATCTGAACATACTGCATGCTGTACCCCACTCCATCGAGTTAAATCTTCACCCTTTTCATCCGAAATCAAACTTGCATCATGAATTCTAGCAATTGTCATTAATTCTGATTTCTTTCCAGCCTGACGCACAATGTCACGAGCTAATGCACAAGAAATCATGTTAATTTCATCACGCTGTGTTGCTGCAATGTAGACTTCGGCATTTTGCACCTCAGCCTCCATCAAGTCCTCGCGCAACGTGGCATCACCTTGGACTACCAATACATCCAATGCTTGAGCCTCTTTGATAGAAACAGGGTCTGTGTCAATGAGAACTACGTCTCTACCTTCACTACGTAAAGCCTTAGCAACCCCACGACCGACTTCGCCGGCCCCCCCGATAACTATCCTCATGGACGCACCCTTCGGCAATTAATCGGGAGAGCATCTCTCATTTGACTCTTCACTCTCCTGTCACATATGGTACTTTAAAAGTACCACCAAGATGGTGCGGCCCAATAATAGTGTCCCAATTCTCCACCCAATTGTACTGATATGCGTTTATGGACATCACTTTATAGAATTCATCGGGTGCAATTCCTTCTGGGCTATAAGGCTCTAAAAATTCTGAAAATACTGTTGGAGTATGCAATAACCATTTATTGTTGACAACATCGACTGAACCTTCTAAGTAACAACTGTCCAAATTTATGCCATTTTCAGAACACCATTGACTATTGTATGGGATTAACACCACTGACCATGCGTGGGCTTCCCAGATTTCATGATTCAATGAAGTTAGAGCACCGAATTCATACCATGTAGGGATGTTCTTCACCCTTAGAATGCTCATCCACGCGTTGGCTTGTTCATCACAGTCTCCTATCCCTTGAGCTAAACAAATGGGGCCACTACGTGGCGGATATGCTGAACCAGGACCATATACGACATTATCTCTAACATAGATGAATGCAGCGTGTGAGAAAGCATAGATGTTGTTCTGTTGCCCTACTGGAAGACTTGCAAGAATATTGTCTGCTGCTGCCTCGACAAGATGATGATCTCCATTAATCGCCCAATTCTCAATTGAACCCCCCACATTTCTATCATACCACTTATGTTCTTCTCCAATCAATGAAGTGGTAGCTCCAACCCATCCAGATCTAGATAAATCGGTAAACTGGCCTGAACTGGAAATATCCATCCCCTGAGATGTTCCAGTAACAGGCGTTGAGATAGTATCTCCAGTATTCCATGCATAAGAAGATGATTCGATATCATAAGTTATCGTTAGGGTTGCAACTGAAGTTGCGGGTATATCACCTTTCCAAATTAAACATCTAGTATATTCACACCGATCTCCACTAGAACCTAATGCCGGCCAATGAACTGAAGAGAAACCATCCCCTAATGATATGGCCGAAGTTTCCTCTAAGAATTCAACGGGTTCAACTGGGACATCAATATGAGAAAAACTAGAACCGACCTTCATCGATTTTATCCATTGAAGATTAGCAGCCATGTCTAAATTCCCATTTCGATCAAATGTTGTATCTTCGATACCACGATTGGTTCGTTGAATTGGAATTGGTAATCGATACAAAAATTGTCTCTCACCAGAATCAAAGTTTTCAATCTCAACAGTTCTTTGGAGAGTATATTCTGTATTCACAGGATATTCGTGAGCAGGGGCGATTGATTTCCAAAAATCACCTAACCAAATGCTCAATTGTTTATTCACATGCTCTTGAGCGGGTGTAAACAAGAAAACGAAAGCAATGACTATGACCAATACAAGATTTTTAAATTGTTTTCCTGTTTTCTTCTTTTTGCGTTTCAGTTGAGCCTGATGTGCCCTAGCCTTTGGACTCAAGCCATACTGCACTCTAGAACTATGTTGTTGAGGGACTCCTGAAGGAGTAACGCGGCCCCCCATTCCAGAAGTTCCACTGATGACTCTACCGCACCCGTGGCATATTGGGTTCCTCAAACTGGCGGGAGCCATGCAATATGGACAACGAGCCATTGTGCTACTGTGCCACACTAAGCCCCATAACGATTCTCCAACAACTATCCGAATTGTGAAGAATTATGATATTATTCCTCTGAGTCATTTACTAAATCGCCACGTTGCCTTTGTGCCTTGAGACGAGCCCTCTCAGGAGATTTTCTCACCGTGCGATGATATTCTTGACGGATTGAAGGGATTAGTGCGGATGGCAACCACTTTTCTTCTGCAATAGAGAATCCATAAATCGCAACTACTGGTAATACCAGCAATAATATTGGTTGAGCGGTGATTCCAACTAACACTGCGATTAGAACGAATCCCCGATAAAGACCCGACTGCCACATAACTGTCAGTGGTTTTTTGTCTACAACCGCTGCACCTTGCCAAGAGCCTAGAGCTGCTTCAATTGCTGGTAGAGTGAATGTTATCCACACTCCTGTAACAATCATCTGCCAATTGAAACCAGAAACAAAGCCAATCCAATTTGGATCCGCCATCCGAATCATCAGATATGAGGCTTGTAACGCACCCATTCCAAGCCCCATTGTCCATCCAGAAGTAGAAGATGCGAGTAATAGCCTAACTTTCTCTCTAGATAGAATAAAATGGAAAAGAAGAGACTGAGCAAGACCAACAAATATCATCAAACCAAGGATCTCAAAACCGACTGCCCCTTCTAGTACAACGATACTTATGAAAAGCATATCAATCAGGATTCCACTGAACGCACCAAGAACGATACCAAAAGCAAGATGTTTGGTTGCATTTGGCATATCATAGAATCCAGCCATATTCTGCATTCCACCTCGCCAACCAACGTATACGCCGAGGGTGCCAAGAGCGATAAGAATCTGAACCTGATACTGAGGCAGGTCTAATGCCATGATGGGGGCGAGATGTTGTCTCTTGATGTATTCACCGCTTGAACAATTAGTAGTCCGGCGCATTCAAACGGGATGGGTGTGACCGCCGCATAGGTGGATGCATGGCGCTTGAAGGGCTGAAGTCTGGAATTTTCGGGGCTATTGCAGCGCTAAAGGGCAAGCGTAAGTTGGACGAGGCAGAACTTGCTGAGATGATTAAAAGTATTAGAGTAGCTTTACTTGAAGCAGATTTCAATGTTCGCCAAACTAAAGAAATCTCAGAGAGACTTGAATCACGAATGAGAGAAGAAGAACCACGGCCTGGTGTGATCTTACAAACTCACGCGTTGAACATCATTTACACCGAATTAGTTCGCATGCTAGGGACTCCTAGAGAGATTATCCCTCACAATCAAACTATTCTCATGGTCGGACTTTACGGTCAAGGGAAGACCACAACCACAGCAAAATTAGCTGAATGGTGGCGTAAAAAACACAACATGAAAGTTGCCGTTATAGAGGCTGACGTACACCGCCCCGGCGCTTATGCACAATTACAACAACTGCTTGCAGATTCACCGGTAGAAGTGTACGGAGAACCAGAGGAAACTGATGCACTGATAATTGTGAAAAACGGCTTAGAAGAAGTTGGAGGCGCCGACTTAGTCATCATTGATACTGCTGGTAGAGATAGATTAGACGAAGGATTACTTGATGAACTGGATGCAATCCACAGAGTTGCAAAGGCCACAGAACGATTCCTCGTAATTGATGCTCAGGTTGGTCAAGCCGCCGGTCCTGTAGCGGCATCTTTCCATGACCTAGTTGGGATAACTGGAGTCATCGTCACTAAACTTGATGGTACTGCACGAGGTGGAGGTGCACTCTCAGCTGTTGCAACTACAGGCGCTCCAATTGTCTTTATTGGAGAAGGTGAAAAAGTTGCAGACCTAGAAAAATTCGAATCTGACAGATTCATCTCCAGACTTCTAGGCATGGGAGATATTAGAGGTCTAATTGACCTTGCTCCCGAAGATTTAGATGCCGAAGAGGCTGCTAGAATTGCAGAACGATTAATGTCTGGAAGATTTACTCTAAATGATATGTACAAACAAATGGAGATGATGTCAAAAATTGGCACCGTTGACAAAATCATGTCACATATGCCTATGGGATTCATGGGTATGGGTAACATGTCAAAGAAACAAAAACTTGAGATGCAAACGAATCTAGAACGTTTCAAGATTATTATGGACAGCATGACCACTCACGAAAAGAACGAACCGTTAGTTCTCAAACAAGAGAGGATAAAGAGAATTGCACGTGGCTCAGGTACGACAGAAAGAGATGTTAGAGACTTGCTTGCACAGTGGAAACGCTCTCGTAAGATGATGAAAGGTGTTAGAGGAAACCGTAGACTTCGAAAGCAAATGAAAGATATGATGGGCGACATGGATGATGTCGACATGCCGATGTGAAGGTGAATATTTGCCAGATAGAAGATTCGCCATAATTGGCCATCGAGCAAAAAGCAATGGCAAATTGAATATTAATGACTTGGCTGGAAGTGGTGGAAGAATGGATGTTTTAGTCCGTGCTATTAACTCTGCACTCTTCCTATCACACGGTATTAGAAAGGACACACACATCACACTCCATATGATGGGTGGAGAAGGTCCACCGAGAAGAATGTGGTTTGATGGCGCTAAAGTTTGGGGACTTCATCCTGACGAGAGAGCTATTGCTGGCCAGATTGCTAAAGTCATTGCTGAGCCCTGCCCTGCTAGAGGGCACTGGGTGGAACACCAACCTGGAATATGGCACTCAGGAGGAGATCTCTCTGTCACACTTAGTGAATGGAGTAAAGAAGGTGTTGAAATGGTAAAATTAGATGCTGAGGCGTCAGGATTTTCTGAACACTATGATACATCAATTCCAAACAGGATTGGATTCTTTTTATCAGACGATCAACCATTTAATGACGAAGAAAATAGACTTCTTGAAAAATATACAAATTCATTTTCACTTGGGAAAAAATGGGTACAGGGGCACACCGCCATCGGAGTCGTCCACCACTTACTTGACTCTATTATTGATCAACAATAAGCCAAGAAGGCAATCCTTCTCCTGAACTCGTTGTTGAAAGTAATTCATCAGCAATTGCTAATGGATGTCCTTGAGGCCATGTCCCAAGAGTGGATACACTTGCAAAGCCCATTCTTACGCGATTAGAATCACCATGTTCTATTGGTTCATCCTCGATGCTAGCGGCCCCTAATTGAATATCCCATTCATCTCTATCAATGGAGTCATCCCCCACAATTTTGATTGCCCCACGATACCACCTACCACCTAAATGGGTAGATGAAAATACATTATCCCACCCTACAGGGACATTGAGATTAAGATAAACATCACCTAAAATAAAGGCATTTCTTAGAATCTGCTCGTTTGACTCACCTTCTGGTTTAGTTGAACTTCCACCTTCCCTACCAAAATTAACTGGTGATTCGGGGATAATTGAACAAATATGTTCAACCAATTCTAGAGTAGCCCGTAAAGCATTTGAGTAATCATTTGGTTCAAAAGTATCCAAACTAGTTGCTAATGAAGGTATACCACTAGTTCCTGCTTGACGAGCACCTCCAATCGTGCCTGAGTGTAATACATCAACAGACATATTCGGTCCACGATTTATTCCACTAATACAAAGAGATGGTGTTGGGATATTGGATGGAAGTCCGCCAGATAATGCAGTCAACACACTATCCGCTGGATATCCTGAAATGTCGAACAAATCCATTTTAGGGCCACTATCCTTCAATCTATAGGAATTTAGCAAATCATTTCTCCGCCTTAATTTCATCTTCTTATGTAATGTGAGATGCATTGTTGATGCTGACCTTTCACGGTCTGGAGCGCAAACTACTACTCTGTATCCAGCATCATGGAGCCCTTGAATAAGAGCAGATATACCCGGTGCATCGATCCCATCATCATTAGTTATCAGAATTGTATGGACCATTGTTACTCACCTTCATCTATCCCATTTGTTAACTCGTCAATCGATGTTTGCCCAAGGGTCACCATTATCACACCAAATATAAGGAATATCCCGCCTAACCAAGTGTAAACTCCGGGTACAGTTGTTGTGCCTAGGTACCACCCAATTAGTGAACCTATTAAAGGTTCAAACAGTACTGCGACCGAAATAACTAGTGGAGTAAACCATCTTAATACCCCATTAATTCCTGTATGGCCAATCAAACCAGGACCGATGGCAAGGTAAGCGATGGCAGGCAACCAAAGGATATCAGACCAACCAAATAATGAACTAACTGCTGGTAATCCACCTAGTGAAGTCCCTTCAATTACAATTGAACTTAATCCAAGTAGCAATGCAGCGATGAGAGTTACTGGAAAGGCGTAAATGAACAATGGCATCCACGCTCTCAGAACCCTGCCTGCAACTAAATATCCAACAATAGCAATCGCTCCAATAAACGCCGCTAAATCACCAATTAGAGTTACTTCGCCTTCATTTGTCACACCTAATAGGGTAATCCCCGCTCCTAAAAAACCGAGAAGTGCACCAGTAGTCTGGCCTGGGGAAATTTGTTTTCCTAAGAGATAAAGACCAGATACAATGACCAAAGGATGAGCTGTAACAAATAAGAGACTATGTGTTAATGATGTGTGGTCAAGTGACCAAACCCAACTACCAAAATGTATCCACAAGCAAATAGAAGAACCAAGGATGGCCAGTATTACTCTCCTTTCTCTTAATCGGGAAAATGTTTCAACATCGTTATTTTTTAGATTGACAATCTGATACATGAACGGTGGTAACAGAATTAGAGCGGTTGCCTGTAAACGCCAAGATGCACGTAATATTGGGTCGACTTCATTGATCAATTGGAAAACGGCACCAGCACTTGATACAGCTATTACAGAGGTTGCTAAAATCAGCCACGCGAATGCAGGGGGTGGCTGCTCAGCCACGCTCCAACCTCACCCTAACTCGGCTTCCAAAAGTTCATCCTTCGGACCAATTATTCCTGCTTTTCTGAATAACATATAGATGCCTAGACCTAACAATATATTCATTCCTAAAAATGAACCGAACCTCGCATAAGGGTACCAACCAAGGTCCCCTAGTACCTGTTCTTCCATGACTGGGTTTCCGTCTGGGTCCAATACAGGAGTTTCACCCTCTAATATTGGAACTGATTCGCCTGTTGGGAGTTCATCTACAACAGCAAATACAGCACTCTCAACACCGAGGAAGGCTTCGCCAGTAAGCATACCTGCGGCCAACATAAACGTACCAAGCAACATGATTGCACGTCTCCTTTCAGCTTCTTTATTGCCTTCTTCTTCACGAATTTTCTCAACTTTCGGAGCAAGTCTCTTTGCCTCCCACCAGTCTCGTAATCCGCCACCTATTAGCATCGGGAAAGTAGCCAAAGTAGGTAGATACATACCTAGCCCAAATGATGTACCCATTCCAGTAGCCCATTCAATGAAACAGCCAAGCAAGAAACCCAATCCTAATGCATAGAGGTTTCCTTCGTTCTCCGCTAACAGGATTGTGAAAGTTGCGAATGCATTTGCTTGAGGAGCAAGTAGATCAATGCGGCCATCAGCAAGCATCTTTGACAGGAAAATCGCAACTCCTGCACCAAGGATTGCACCTGGAACAACTCCCATGATATTTCCTTTAGAAATGTGATAAGGTCGGTTTCCAATGTAAAGACTATTTTTGTAATCCCCAACTACAGTTCCAGACATTGAGATAGCAGAACCAAACACAGTGGTTCCGACAAGACCCAACAAGATGGCTTCCTCTTTAGTCAAACCAAAAGTATCTCGGAAATTTAGGAACAATCCTAGCAAACCAAGTAGAACTATGAAAGATGTGCCACTAACGGGTTCAATCCCTGTTTCACCCATTACGCGCACTGCAATCGCTCCCAGTAAGAAGGTTGCAACCCCTACAATAATTGCAAATAGAAGGCTTGGAATAAGTGGGAACCCGCCAACTGTAAAGATGAAAGTCATTGCAAAGAAAGAGATGATGATGAAAATTGGTAGGTGGTATAGTGGCCATTCGTACCATCCCTTTTCATCCATATATTCTGCACCTTGTTCTCCTTTGAACGCGTTTTTGATGTCACCGAAAATGTTTACGAAGGTTGGTGCCATCTTTGCTAACCCAAGGAATCCACCTCCAAGAATTGCTCCGATAGCAATTACTCTAATCAGCGTAGAATATACTTTCATCTGAACGTATGGAGTGTATGGAACTGTTTCCGGATTCCCAAAATCTGAGAGTTTGAAGTACGCACCAAGGTTAGCATCATACACTGGCACATCAAGGCTAACTGCTAAAGGAACTAGGTAAAACCAGGCAACAAGGGTCCCTAGGTTAACCAGAATTGCCACTCTTAAGCGCATGAACCAACCGATTGCGAAAAGGGTTGGAGACATCTCAATTCCGAGATAAGTGTACTCAAATGGATTGAATTTTTCAGGGTCGTAATGAGTAATTCCATTCGAAACTCCTTCCCACGTCCCATGTTCTCCTTCGACAGTATCTATTCCAGCCGGTTGGTGGATTGCATGATGGCTGAAAATAGATGCAAGTCCTGTTTTTGCAAAAGTAAGCTTTTGCGCAATTACATCGACTAATGATGATGACACCCCATCAAGATGGCGTTTCCAAGATAATGGGTAATCAATAACGAACATAAACAACATCGTGGCAACAGTAGAGACCCCCACCGTTTTGAGCGACTCTTTTGCTTGTTCTGCGGAACCGCTAGATACATCACAAGCGATATCAAGTAGAACGAGAGTTGCTTCAAAGCCAGGCATTGGTAAAGGATCTTCTACTAACCAAACCCGTCTAAATATGATAAAATACATCACACCTAAGAAACCTGCAAACATTGATGCAATAATTCCGATAAATGCCAACTGAAAAGTGTCAACGCTACTTATCAGGTGACCTCCACCAACCTCATAATTAGGACTAGAGGCTAACAGAAATATTGCTGGAAATGTGAAAATGAATCCAGTAGAAGCGTGGGTTGCGCCTGTGGTTGCACTTGTTGCAATATTAACCTCAGAAGGTGACCAACGAAGAGCCATACCCAGTAGGTAAGCAATATACCAAGCAGCAGAAACTGCTAATCCAATTTTCAAGCCTATGTACGCTGTAACCCCGCTGAAAACTGCACCAATCAGAATTCCAATGAGGACTTTTCCAAGTGACCAGTGACTTACTTCAAAGGCTTCTTGAAGATTCTTTTCCTCAAGATATTGTTCAAGAACACCTGTATTGAGATTTTTGTACATATCTTGGTCAAGCCAAGTTAGAGTTCCGTCCTCAATTGCCTTCAAACCGTCAGCTGTAACCGGTTGACGGTATGCTGAGCGTTTTACTGACATATCGTTACCTCCGCTCCGTGTACCCATGTTGGTCGAACCCGACCACCTTCAAATCAATTCCTCTAAAATGAGATGACCTCAATGGTCACGAATGATTCTGAATCTACCTAGTGCTTCCATCCACTGGATTTCCCCACCTGATTCAAGGTTTAACCCATCTTCCAGAGGTAGCACCATCATTTCGAATGTTTTTGCGTCCATTGCGTGAACATCCACTCCTTGAATATGAGTTACTGTTGCTGAGCCCTTCTCAATGATTGGGATGCTAATTTTGTCAGTTACAGTACCTACATGACTTCTTTTTGAACCTGTAAAAAGATCCTCTAAATCAAGTCTAGCCTTTGCACTTCCGTGCTTGCCTGGCTTTGACTTTGAAATCTTAAGAATCTTGAACGCACTATCATCAACTGCACAGTAACGCCCAACTTTCAATGTCCGAATTTCAACCTTCTCTGTACCTGCCACTTCTATCCCAATGGGCACCCCGTAGTACCCTCTTATCATAATTGCCTCAAGTAGAAGTAATTATCAGAAAGATGCTCTAAACAAAGTTTGCTTGAAATTAATTATTTTCTCAAGAATAGGAATAGAACCCTTGACCACTCTTACGCCCCAGTTTACCTTGTTCTACCATTTCCTTGAGTAGTTCTGCAGGAGCATACTTGTCATCTCCAAAACCATCGTGAAGGACGGTCATAATGTGTAGAAGAGTATCAAGACCGATTAAATCACAAAGAGCAAGTGGTCCAATTGGATGATTCATTCCTAGTGTCATAATCCCATCAATTGCTTCTGGTTCAGCAATGCCCTCTTGGAGTGCAAGCACTGCTTCGTTTAACATCGGGCACAGAAGTCTGTTAGAAATGAAGCCTGGTGAATCTTTACAACATAGAGCAACCTTACCCATTCTTTCAGCAGCTTCAACCACCGTTGATGACACCTCTTCATCAGTTTCTGAACCCGTGATAACTTCTACTAACCTCATAATCGGAACTGGATTCATAAAATGCATTCCAATCACTTTGCTTGGGCGGTTTGTTGCTGCAGCAATCTCATCAATGCTGATACTACTCGTATTACTCGCTAGAATGGTTTCTGGTTTACAGATGCCATCTAATTCTTCAAAGGTTGAAAACTTCAATTCAGGGATTTCTGGAATTGCCTCTATAACAAGATCTGCCTCGGCCGCTGCCTTTTTGTCTGTAGATATTGAAATATTTGAACGAGCAGAATCTGCTTCTTCTTGGGTTATCCGTTCCTTTGAAACTAATTTTACCAAAGAGTTCTCGATAGTTTGCAATCCTCTATCAACAAAATCTTGTTCGACATCAATCATCACAACCTGATAACCTGCACATGCAGCAACCTGAGTAATCCCATTCCCCATCTGACCTGCGCCTAAAACCGCAATCTGCGTTATCTCCATGGCTGTTCGAAAGAGCGGTTATTCATAGCGGTTGGCATCAGTCCCATTGAGCCCAGTAACCGCTATCATCTCGGAACCACCAAATATCACTTTGTTCTGGCCATTCTAGCCATTCAAAACCATCATCCCCAACAACCCCTTCAATTTCCATATTAGGTGGTTCTAGAGACTCAGCGCTCATTGCTGACTCTACTGCAAGAGATTGTTGCGACCTTCCTGATGATGTCCTCTTCTTCGGCTTTTTCTGTTTCATTCCAATTGCAACTACTAAGCCAATTATTCCTGAAACAACTAAGAATACAATCACAATTAACATTATTGGGAGTCCACCGTCAGATGAATCAGTATTCCCATAATCTAAAATTGAACCTTGTTTAACAGGACAACCTGGATCCGGGTATGCAGAATCTGAAGCATTTAAAGGACACTTGTCCCCAAATCTTGCACCCAGCACCCACTCACCTGGCCAATCAGATTCACGAGTAGCCGTCCAAGCTGTATTGTCATAATTATCGTAATAACCATCACCATCAAAATCAGACCATTGGGTAACTTCACTTTTCCACGCGTCGGCTCCATCAGATAATCCCCATCCGGAACCAGGGTCACTGTATCCGTCACCATCTGTGTCTGTACAGCCCATACGATCTTCAGTTGAAGTGCCATGAATTTCGGGACAGGAATCACCCTCTGTCCCATTGGGATTGTCACCATAACCATCACCATCACCATCAGCCCACTGGGTTGGATCATCTTTGTAAATCCCGGCTGGGCCATCTATGGTATTGTAAACCCCATCGCCATCATCATCACTTTCGGCTTCCGAACAACCATTCATTTTTACAAATGCGGCTTGTTCAAGTGGAGTATTGGGGCATTGATCAATATCATCCTTCACACCATCTGAATCAGTATCTCTCTCGGAAGGTCCACACCCCTCATCGTTAACATATGGCACTTCAAATAACGGGGTTTCTAAACACTGGTCTGGACTCGCTCCGTCCCAATTATCACCATAGCCATCACCATCACTATCTGCCCATTGGGTTACCTCATTTGGAAACAAATCGGCTGAATTTGAATAGCCATCACCATCATCATCAGGGCAACCAACAGTATCCACTGTTGAACTACCTGCAGCATCTGGACAATCATCACTTGCTTGCCCAATCTCATTGTCTCCAAATCCATCACCATCACGGTCCGACCATTGAGTGATATCATCATCAAACGCATCGCCATTTTGAATCCTCAATCCGTTTTCGTCAAGAGTAAAAGTGTAGTTATCCCCATATCCATCGTTATCATTATCTATCCACTGTGTCTCATCTGTGGGGAATTCATCTGCACCATCAGAATGACTCCAATCACCATCGGCATCTGACCAACCATCTCCATCTGAATCCGGACAGCCAAGTCGGTCGCTGGTTGAGTTACCTGCAAAAATAGGACAGTTGTCTGCGTTTGCGCCGGAACTATTGTCGCCATAACCATCACCATCACCATCAGCCCACTGGGTTGGATCTGTAGGGAAAGCATCTGAGGAATTAGCCCAACCATCTCCATCATCATCCACACAACCAAGTTCAGGCCATAGAGAGGACCCACTCACATTTATACAATCATCTTCGTGGTTGAAATAGCCGTCTCCATCGGTATCGATTTGGTTTGAAGCACAACCATTTTCATCTACTACCCAACCAGTTGAAGTCTGTGGGCAATTATCCTTCCCATCCCAAATACCATCACCATCTGCATCAGGAAGAAGATGTGTGGCATCAATCCCTAATCTTGCCCAAGAATTAACTCTAGCCAATAAACTTAGCCGGACAAATCCCATAGCATCCCATTCGTCTTGGCCTTCATCAGTTAGCAACCAATTTAATAGTGATAATTTGTCATCCAACTCAGCATAGTTGATGATGAATTTGTAATCTGATTGAGCAGCATAAATTCCAGTTGAACTATTGTTGTACGAAGGAAGCACAGCAAGCCCACCACCAGCAACATGGTCCTTAGCACTATGAGTCCAATTATCGGCAATTGGAACATGCCAAATTCCTGAGTAATTATCTGCAGCCATCATCTCAGTAAATCCAAGAGCCTCATCATTCTGTTGAACTGCGAAAATAATGTCAGTTCTTGATTCTTCATTGAATCTATATCGTGAAGTTGTACTGGCGTAGAAATTCTCTGCAAATTGGCAACCAGCACAGGTCAAAAGTTGTTCAGCCATTATCGGCACAGAACGGTTGTCCCATCTACCAAAAACGTGCACACCTTCATTTGGGCATGAGGGGTCAAGATCAATCCATTCCGCCACGCCATCACCATCATCATTCGGTACAATGCTTGCCATATTCATGCCTGGAGCCCATCCCGGCTGAGTAAGTGTTGAAACACTTGCGCCTGACATTAGCCACCTTAATTGTCCCATGGAAAGGCCACCTATGGTTTTCAGGCACGCCTCAGCAACTCCACCTGCTTGGACGAAGAATGATGCTGGCATTCTACCAATAGGGACCTCCATTAACTGTGTACCAGTAGATGTGCAATTAAGCATGCCAGAAGTTGAATAGTTCGCTATTGGTGAAGCTATTTGATGCGCCGTACTGAAATTGACACCAATTTTATTTCCGGTGTTTGAGTTACAGAGATCTTGTGTCATTTGAAGAAGGGTAGCATTGTACTGGGCTAATGGTCGCCCATCGCCAATCCAGTTACTGCGCCATCTGTTTTCCATCAACTGCCCGGTTACATCCCCTCTCAACTGAAGGAAGCCCTCGGGAAGAATGTAGACTGTTGCTCGTCCTCGCTTCTGAGCAAAAGCAATTTTAGTGCTATCAGGAGACCATTCCACCGCCCTGACTCCACGGCTGTTACCGCTGTTTCCAAATGAGCCAACTCTAGCGACCTCTGAGTAGTTGGACAAATTTCCTGCGTTATCTGGACTCAAATACACACGTGCCTCATTATCATCACCTGCAACAACGAAGAATGCGCCGTCGGGGGAGAAGGAGATTGAGTAAACGTCGCGAGAACTATCTTGGAATCCCGCTACGTGCGAAGCATTTGTGACATTGTAAATATTCACCCGATTGTCAAACCCACCAGTCAGCAACCAGCGACCATCTGGGCTGAATGTGGTGCCAAGAGCATGGGAGCCAGTATGATTGGCGAATTCCATGTATTTTGTACCGTTGTTAGTCCAGAAGACTTTCAGTTCTCCACCAGCTGCTAAACCGGCGATTAAACGATTATCAGGGCTGGCATCAATGCTCCAGACAGTATCCCCCGGAGCAAATGAATAATTCCTAACCATGGTCCAGTTATTCGCAGCAAATTGGCGGATTTGGCCTTCACCGCTACCGGTAAACAGGTAGGAGCCATTGGATGACCAAGTTACACTAGGAACGTCATCAGTGTGGTCGCTACTCAGATTGGCAAGAACAGTTGCAGATTTGTTTGCCCAATTCATCTGTAATACGACAATTTGGGAAATACCTTGATTATCGTTGAAATAAGCACCTGCTGCTAGAAGGGAGCCATCAGGTGAGAAAGCTAATGACCGAATATATTCGTCAGGAAATGAGAACAAGGTGGCAATAGTCAATCCATTTGCAGTATAGAGATTGACATCGCTACCACCACCTACCGCCAAATATATCGAATCTGGAGCCCATGACACTGCCCTTGAACTCCCATCACTAGCATACAGAGCCCTCATTGAATCGTCCCAGTCACTGAGTTGAGTGTTGGAAAAGTCAGGGTCACCATTACCGTCACCATCAGGGCAACCAGAGTATCCAACAGTACTATTCCCCCAAGCAAATGGGCAATCGTCAACGGCATCATCAATACCATCGTTGTCACCATCTAAAGCAGTTACCATTGCTACATTAAAAACAGTGGTTATAAGAAGAAGCGAGGCAATGAATACAGATTTCCTAATGCCCCCCATGGAATGTCCTCTAATTCTTATCGTTTGATGTTTTTGTATCCTTGTTTTTGCTATCTTTGACCTTTTGTAAAATAGTTGCATCAGCAATTGCTATCTCTTCGTCACTTGATGGAGGCGCCCCAATTGGTCCATGACTAGAGGGAATTGAAAGTTCATCCAAGTCTTGTTCCTTCAAATCAATCTCAGGCTCATCAAGCAATAATTCAGGGTCTAATGGAGTAGGCATTTGGTCTGACCAAGGGTCAATGTTAGAACGTCTTCTCTTACTAATGTAGATGGAAATAACCAGTAAGCCGAGTAGTAGCATGATGTTAGCCATAGAGCCGGGAGTGGATGCCTTGGTTGATAGTGCTGATTCTTGGGACACAAAGAGATCATCTACAGAATAAATTTGCCGATTCCCAGCCGCATCCTCAACAATTAATTCGGCGGTCCAAGTCCCGGGTCTTCCTTCACTACCTAAGTCTATAATTACAAAATTTGATTCTGAAGAACCACCCATCTGGGAGGTAATCAATTGCCTATCCCTCTCAACTGAAATTGACCAGAACGAGATATCTGGGTCAAGGAAATCAGCTCTCAATTCTAAATGGCAAGAAGCAATTGGCTCGGGATTAAACACTGTTGAGACGGGTTTTAGTTTACAACCAGGTTCTAACCATTGTAAACTTGCTCGAGGAGCGTTTCTATCAATCAATATTGTATGTGATACCATAGCCAAATTATCAACTATATCCCAACTTTGTACTGTGATTGTTTCTAACCCTTCATTATCTAAAAAGTCAACAAATACGAAATAATTCCCTTCTAAATCACACTGGGTTGAATATTTTGAGCCCGACTCTAAATTGATTTCAACTATCAATCCCACTTCACACTCTCCAGTGACATTCCATTGCCATAATGGGGTAGCAAAACCTTCCAATGGAGATGAAATAGTAAGGTGAGGCCTGCGACTATCAAGTAAAACTGTTAACTCAAACAGGTACATTAACTCAAGAGCTTCTACTTCAAATCGGAGTGAATTATTCCCTTCATTTAGATGAACGCTAACAATCAAGTCACCACTCGAAAGTTCAGAACCATTTTGAACGACCCAAGAAGAACCATCCCAAATTTGTACCGACCATCCTTGTTCTGGGCCAATATGTAGGTCTACAAATTGTCTGGAGGAATTTACAACACCACCATCCCATAGTGCTACCAATGTTGGTTCGTAAGCTTCTGGCGTCAGATATACATCAATACAATCAGTGACTACATTTGCTGATGGTCCAACAGTCAAATCAGAAGCAAGCAAACATAGTTGATGCCACCCTGTTTCATCCAATCTCACTTCAGTTTGCATTGTCAAGTCCCCTGTGGAAAACTCGCTGACCACAACCCCATCAATAGTAAGAGATTGGTGGGATATTTCTGAAATATTCCAACTAACAGGCACTTTATGATTCCAAATAGTAGAATTGTTCATCGGTGTGATCCAGTCAATTGTTGGTGCCTTTCGGTCTAATAATAAAGTGAAATTCTCATAACCCCAGTTCCCTGACCAGTCTAACGTTTCAACAAAAATCTGCCATCTGCCATCAATTAATCCTGTATGATTCACTTGTAATGAGAACGGTATGTAAATGTTTGATGGGGGAGGGGGTGCACCCTCACGTAGATGGGAAGAATCATTCAAACCCCAGGGGGGTGAATACTGTGAAATACAAGCTGAAGTATGTTCAATTCCAGCCTCATCAATGAAGTAAGTGCATACTTGTTTTGTATCAAAGTATACATCAAAATTTACTCTTAATGGTATTTGTTTAACATTCAGCCGGTCTGGAGGAATCAATTCTTCAACGAGCCAAACCTCGCCATCCGAAATACCCCCGTAACTGGTTAACACAATCTGTGGTTCAGGACCATTGTTATGCGCGCCCCATCCATCATAAGCGACCTCAAATTCCCGGCTATTCCAATTCCCCGCCAAGTCACGTGCGGTGATTCTGAAGTTGTTTAAGTCAACCCAATCCCATGTAGACACATTGTTTGGATCTCCAGCTCCTGCAACCCAATATGTAGGGTGAAGGGTGAGTTCTATTTCCGCAAATCCGGTTTCGTTTATCGCAATCAATGTATTATTTAACCACAATTCGGCACCCACATCAGTTTGTACTAGAATTGACATGTTGGAATTATTATACAAGAATTCCCAACCAGAAATAATAATGGGTGGTGCCAAATCATCAAACTCAACCATCAAATTTGAACTATTTTCTCGACCTGCAACATCGATAACTTCTGCTGAGTAAGTTCTCCAGCCATTGTCTGCAGGTAGAGAGAGGTTTAGCCAAGCTGAACGCAGTGTTAGGTCAACATAAGGTGATTTCGAGGTTTCAATACCTGTTGGGACAAAACTCCATGAATCTGTAATCAATAACTGATCAATCGCTACCCCATCTTCAGATGCCCAGATATTGATAGTATGCCTGCCTGGAGTGGTAACTTGAAACTGTACCGGACTAGATTGACTCTGATCTAGTGCCATATTCGACCATTCCCAAGTACCATAATTACTGGTGTACAGACCTACTGGCGTACTTGTGATAGCAGTCTGGTCAATTCCTATATGCACTGCATGACCATACACGTCTACTGCATTCATTCTTAGCCAAATATAGTAAGTACCATTTGTTGGGAAATCTATAGAGTAATCCATGCGAGGGCCGGAATCGTGATTAATTGCAATCCAACCATTATCACTATCAGTAGTTAAGTACCTATTTTTGCTAGAATTATTAGACGTACTGACGACCCAATCTGGCGCTAAGGGATCTGTGCCTTCGGCAGTTGATGTAGGTTCATCAACCTCTAAAGTCACAAAACCACCGGATTCATGGAAATGAGAGCCTTGAGACTCGTTGTTTGCATTATTCCAATGTGACCACGAATCAGCATAATCAGTAGAGACTCCGTCTCTCTCAGAAATTGCCTCTAGTGTAAATGATTCATTGGCCCAATCCACTAATGGTTGAGTATCAACGGTTAAGGAAGATAGATTGAATCCCCCACCAAAATCATGTGCCTCAAGAGTGACAGGGATCGATTGATTTGTCCTTGTCAGATTTACAGGGGTTAAGAAATCTAAAATCGGCACCAATTCTTCCAATTGATAATCATAACTTAGGCGAATAGACCCTCCCGAAGCGAGATTGACGACCAAGAACCCTTGCCAATTACCCGACATCTCAGGCATCTCATAACTGATATTTACATCAAAAGCACTTACTGGAGTCATTCCACCAAGAGAACTGCTGCCGTTTGGAAATCTAGAATTAATTTGTGAAGTGTTGAGTGTTGTAATATTTCCAACAGATAGAGAATCTCCCGCAACTACTGTTTCCCTTAACCAGAATGAAGCAGTGCCGTTTGGTACATCAAAGCCATGGACAACTGCCCACCAAGTCCCTGAAGTAGG
>TARA_B110000116_G_scaffold94375_1_pt1 | contig 20098 bp, 17 predicted proteins | sample TARA_B110000116 | Tara Oceans TARA_B110000116 (sample SAMEA4397355) | marine metagenome | biome: Polar Biome; feature: [ZZZ] marine water layer (ENVO:01000295); material: water (ENVO:00002006), including particulate matter (ENVO:01000060) such as... | depth 199 m
CCGCCGACCTCCGTCGCATAGAGGCTGCTTGGGATGATCTCCTCGAACTCGCACTAGGCGGAACTGCGGTTGGCACTGGCCTCAACACTCATTTTGAATTCGCAGACAAGGTCGCCGAACGTATCGCCGAGAAGATTGGACTACCATTCGTTTCTGCCGAAAACAAATTCGCCCAACTCGCAGCACACGATGCAATAGTAGCCGCATCAGGCTCACTAAACACGCTTGCTGCGAGCCTGATGAAGATCGCCAATGACATCCGATGGATGGGATCTGGACCCCGCTGTGGATTCGGAGAACTGTCCCTCCCTGCCAACGAACCAGGGTCAAGTATCATGCCTGGCAAGGTCAATCCAACACAAGCCGAAGCCATGACGATGGTCTGTTGTCAAGTGATTGGGAACCACACTGCAATCAGCATCGGTGGAAGTCAAGGCAACTTCGAACTCAACGTCTACAAGCCGATGATGATCCACAATTTACTTCACAGCACACGTCTCCTATCCGACGCATGCAGGTCATTTACCGACAAGTGCGTTACCGGACTTGAGGCCAACGAGGGTGCGATTGCATCGCACCTTGAGAATAGTCTGATGTTAGTTACGGCGTTGAACAATCACATCGGTTACGACAACGCTGCGAAGATTGCTAAGCACGCGCATCTGAATGGTACTACTCTGCGCGAGGCAGCTCTCGAATTGGGCTTAGTCACCAATGATCAATTCGATCAATGGGTCAGGCCCAAGGAAATGATTGGACCTGAGCAGTGAACCTAGCCGGACACAATCAATCGCTTTGTGAGGATGAATCCAGCTTTCGCTTGGGTCGTTAGAAACTGAGGTCAGCGGAGCGAATCGCTCCGCAATGATTGATAATCTGATGGAATGGGCCACATCCGTACTTTGGTACAAGGTGGGAGCAGCAGGGGGTTCTGCACATGGGGGAGCATCGCCCTCTGCTGACTCCGCAGGGTCCGGTTCGTCCCCGGCCCGAAGGCCGGTTTCTCCCCGGGTAGATGACTCGAGCGCTCCAAGGAGCTCTTCTGTCGTTTCCGCTTCCACCGGGATCGCTCCCCGTTTCTGCGTTTCCACTTCCCTCCCCGGCTCTCGCCGGTTCGTTCGTTGGAATGAGTGCCGGTCCTCCACGCGTCTCCGCGCTCTCGTTCCCGCCACGTTTCTCTCCGGTTTCTTTTCCCCTTCCTTGCGTCCGGTTCTCTTCCACCTTTGTTCCCCGTGGATCCGCCTCAGGTTTCGTTCCCCTTCCTTTCGTCCGGTTCTCTCGCCCTTCGCCGATGCACTCGCGGTCTGGTTGGCTGGCACGGTCGTGTTTTCTTCGCTTGCGCGTTGCGGTTGTGTTTTCCCCAGCTTCCCCCTCTGCTTCCTTCCCCTTTCTTGAGATCAGTTCCCTTTCCTTTCGTCCAGTTCCCCTTTCTTTCGTCCAGTTCTCTCCACTTCGGTTCGACCGCATCTCACCCAGCCCAAGAGCTAGGTTCGATCGTCCCCGGATTCCTTGCGGTTTCCGGTTCTACCACCCCGAGTTCGGGGTTCGGTTCTGTGGTCCGCGGGTTGCGCCGAAGCGCGCCCCACACCACTCTCCCAGAGCGGCAACTTAGGTCTGTGCGGCAGGGGTGCATAAACCTTTCGCCGAATGAGGCACTGTGGACTGGAAATAGGGGTCTGTGGGTGTTAATTTCCAGTGCACTGCGAGATGCGGAATCACCTGTTTCTTAACATCCTGAGGCGTGCTCTTAACTCCGAATTCCGGAAGTCTTCCGGAGTTGTTTCTTCATTGTCTGATAATCTCCGGCTGACGACCTCGGATTCGATGAGGAAGACTCTTCCGAGGTCGTCACCGAGCACCAGGGAGTTTTTCGAGGAATGCATCTGACGTACGCGGGCATCGATAGAGATCGTTCCAAATTGTAGAATCGTGAGAGTTGGAGTGGAGCCGTTCCATGACGACGCCCACGCAATAGGACCGAGACTCGCAACCGCATCGATTGAGCCTGGTGCCGTCACCGTTGAGTCAGAAGTTGCGATGGTTCCATCATCGTGACCGGAAACCCATCCTGAATCACTAGAAGCCAAAGCAGTCACCAAGGATTCACTGGGGTTTTCACTGCCTTCGACCGAACCAATTGAGCTGATCGTACCATCTGCATGCCCAAACAAGAAGCGACCGGCCACGCCGCAAGCTCCACAGGCCACAGGGCTCTCATTATCGAGTTCGAAATGCTCGGGTTTCTGGCCAGGTTGAATTCTCAGATAGCCGCAACGTGGTCGCCCCAATCCGAGCAGAATACCACCATCTGCGTGTAGGCCGACATGCCAAGGTCTCTCGGAGAAGACCCAGCGTTCCTGTTCATCACCACTAGCATCGAATCGCCAGGCGGTCGCTTCGACAAAATCTGCAACCTCCAATTCGTAGACTGATGAAGTCGCCCAGACAACTCCATCCCAAGCTTGGACGTAATCACTGGCTCCTTCCAACTCGCGGCTCCACAGCAATTCACCGCCAGCCGCATCAACCGCGTGCAGCGAAGCCGACGCGGTCGCATAGATGCGTTCACCATCGAGTGCAAGATCCGACACAGGTCCATCGACCTGCAATCGCCAGCGCTCGCCCCCACTCGCAGCATCCAAGCAAAGCAGTAAGCCATCGTGAGAGCCAGCGAGCAGCATATCACCAACGAGCTGGACTGCTGAGCAAGCGCTGCCTAAGTCACGCACGAACGACGCGACTCCCTCCAACGAGCGCTCAACCATGACCACGCTCACACGTTCGTGCCTTTCGTAATTCCTCAGACTCAGTGGTGTCTGTGCTTCAGTGGTTTAACTCAGGCATTCACGCCGTAAAGCCGCTCAACCTTGTCTCGCAAGTAAGCCACGAAAGCATCAGGCGAAGGGAGTGAACCGGTCGCTTCCTCGATGAGGGCGGCTGGCTCGAGGATGCTTCCTCGCGTGTGCACGCGCGCGCGCATCCAACTCAAAAGAGGTTCAAACTCACCTCGTCGCATCTGCTCATCATGCTCTGGCAAATCCTTTCTAGCAGCCGCCAGCAGCTGCGCTGAGTACAGATTCCCAAGTGTGTAGGTGGGGAAGTAACCGAAGGCGCCGAAGGACCAGTGAATGTCTTGGAGGACGCCTAAAGTACGGTTTGGTGCCCTGATTCCGAGGAATTCTTCGTACATATCATCCCAAACATCGGGCAGGTCATCGACCTCTATTTCACCCGAGATCAAGCGCTTCTCAATCTCGTATCGAATCATGATGTGAAGGTTGTAAGTCGCCTCGTCAGACTCGGTTCGAATCAGACTCGGTCCAACCAAATTCACAGCCTGCCAAAGGTCATCCACGCTGACATCCGCCATCTGCTCAGGGAAATTCTCCTGCCAGACCGGCAAAACCCATTCACAAAACTCTCGACTTCGACCAATCTGGTTCTCCCACAGTCGGCTTTGACTCTCGTGAACGCCGAGACCGGCCGCCTTGCCGGCTGGCTGGAAATCGAGTTCTCGCGGTCGCCCCTGCTCGTAGGTACCGTGCCCAGTTTCGTGCATTGACCCGTATAGCGAGCCGAATGGGTCGTCGTCTGAGTAACGAGTTGTCCATCGAACATCGTCTGGGTTTGGGCCACCGCAGAATGGGTGTGTTGATGCGTCGCGACGACCGGCTTGAAAGTCGAAGCCGATGGCTTCGGAGACGGCCTGTGAGAGTGCTTCCTGGCCGGCTTGACTCCATTTATTGTCTTCGACGAAGGCCATGTTTGGGCGCTTTCCTGATTCAACTACAGCCTTGATGAGAGGTGCTACATTGTCTCGTAGTCCAGCGAAAAGCGGGTCGAGACGGGCGACGCTCAGACCAGATTCGTATAGATCTAGCAGAGCGTCGTAACGCAATTCATCATAGCCGAGATAGTCCGCCTTTTGACGGCACATCTCGATCATCTTTGCGAGGTCGTCTCGGAAGATCGAGAAATCATCCTTGGCTCGCGCTTCAGTCCAGGAGATTTGGCACTTTACCTGAAGCTTGGCCATTTCGCCGACGAACTCGGTCGGGAGTTTCGTCGCCTTATCGTAACTATCGCGCGCGAGGCGGATGTTTGCCGCTTCAACCTCGTTGAGGTCATCGCGTGCTTCCAATTCATCGAGCAACTCCCCGATTCGCGGGTCGGTCATTTTCTCATGACCGGTCTTCGAAATCCAGGAAAGTTGCTCGCCGCGAAGAGCGGCGGCCTTTGGGGGCATCATTACTTCCTGATCCCAGCTGACTAGGCTTCCAATTTGACTAATCAAATCCATACCTTTCATTCGCGAGAGGAGTTCCTCGTAGGCATCCATAGGGCCGCGGAGATACTTTCCCACATCAAACCCTTCGATTTGGCTGGCTCCCCTTCCTAAACGACAGGTAACCTCCTCCATTTCGGGTGTTTCAACCCTTAACCTTGGGAAATTAACGCATCTGAAGATTTCACACCAAGCGGCAGAACTCTCTTGAGTGTGCCAAGACGCGCGAAGCGCGTGTCTCGCACCACAACGAGCCTAGTTCTCGTGTTGCTTTTCGTAGCCCCGATGCTTTCGGGATGCTTTGGCAGTGATGTCATTGGCGGCGGTTCTAACGATTCAGACCATTGGCTGCCGCCAGTCGAAGATCGCGAGCAGATGACATACGAGAATGGCGACGTATTCAGTCGCGTCTCAAACAACGGCAGTCACGGCATCGATACAGTGCGATCCATCTACGTCTCAGTCCCCGCCATCACTCTGACCGATGGTGGCGCTGGCGTAACTGGTGACGCTGAAGTCCACCTGGGACTCTGGCTGCCGCAAATCGAAGGTTGCGATTACGATGCGGCAGAACTTCCAGAAGAATGCAAAGTCCCCATCATCGCCGAGATTGGTCCTTACTACAACGACGGCGATGTCGATGCACTGACTCCTGCTAACCGACTCGGTCGATTCCTCATCGAGAATTTCGTCCCGCACGGATTCGGAGTCGCTCAGGTCAGCGTCTTTGGTACAGGAGACTCCAATCATTGCATGGATCTCATGGGACTCGACGAGCAAGAAGGAATCCATGCGGCCGTCGAATACCTCGGAACAGCACCCTTCTCCAACGGTGCTGTCGGCATCATCGGAAAATCCTACGACGGCTCTACACCTTGGGAGGCGGCAGCGATGGGATCTGAATATCTCAAGACCATCGTGCCGATGTCCGGATTAATCGGCGTACAGGATCTCATGTGGCGCAATGGTAGCATGGAAGCACGCGGCGCCATCATGCACAACGGCGTGTACGGAAGCTTCGGCTTAGACGGTGATTCGGGAGATATCGAGAACGCCTGTGAGGGCTATGTTGAGGGTTACTATGCTGGGCCGCTTGCGTACGTCACTGGCGACAACCTCGCTTGGATGGGCTCTGATTATTGGCAGGAGCGACACTTCCTCACGCGCGCGATGCAGAACTACGCTGGCTCGGTCTACATTATCCACGGACTGCAAGATTGGAATGTCGACCCCCACATGGCCTTCCCTGTCCATCGAATGATGCAGGACGCAGGCTTCGACGTCAAGGGGCTCTACGGTCAGTGGGGGCACGATTACCCCGACCGCCTCAGTGGGCATCAGGGACTTTCAAGCGGTCGCGGCGGTGAAGCATTCCCATTCACTTTGCGCTGGGATTGGGCTGACGACCTACTCGAGTGGTTCGATTTCTATCTCAAAGACGAGGGGCCACAACCTCGGCTGATAGCTGAAGTTCAGGACAATATGGGCGGCTGGCGAGTCGAGGGAACTTATCCGCCAGCCGAACAAGATTGGCTACGTTTTGGGATGGATGAGTGTTCTATTATTGGTGGCGGAGAGACGATTACTTCGTCATCGAGCCTACGTATGGAGTGTCCTTTCTTCGATGAAGATACGAGGATTGTCGGCACACCCACCTTCCACGTCGATGCGACGGTGTCGGCTTTCTCGACAAGCGGTCATCTGTTTGTTGAGATGGTTCAGGCGAGCACTGGAATGCATCTTGGGCACGCTGTGATGGATCTAAGATTCCACGCGGGTGGCAAGGATGGCGAGGTGCTCGGGCCTGGTGAGACGGTGAATGCAAAGATGGAATTCTTTGGCATGGATGTATTGATTCCTGCCGGCGATGGAATCCATTTGATCATCTCCCAGACTGGCGAGGACTACATTCCGAGCCCCGTTTCGATGCAACCTGTGACGGTTGGTGTTGGTGCGACGAGCATTCTCTCGTTATCGACGGTAGAGCGGAGCTGTGATGATTTGTTCATGCCACCAATGATGTCCGATCCATATCCTCAATGTGTCGTGGAGGAGTGACTCGATGGCGCACCCTGAGAGTAAGGTGAACATCGCTGTTGCCGATCGAATTCTCTTGCACCTCTGGGAGCAAGATCACCAGGCTGATCACTATCTCGTCAACCGTGAGGTAACTCGGCCCGGAATCGCTGAGATTTGCGCGCTTCATCCCCCGAATGTCTCGCGTGCAATGCGTAATCTCGACCTCGATGGGATGGTTAGCGAACACACCCGTGTTATTCGCGGTGATGAAAGGCGGCAGAAGACTTGGCAGCTGACCGATGAGGGGCGCGAACAGATTACTCGTCGCTTACCTGAATTGCGTGAGACGAAGGTTTTGCTTCGCGAGCGCGATGGGAATCTTCTGGAAATTCGGGCTGATGAGGCTGGCGCTCGGCTTGAGACAGGTTTGACCTTGCTTCAGGTGCTTATGCACGCGCAGCACGAGGGAGTGCTGAACTTCGGTGACATTCGATTTGGTGCAATCGTGCGGGCTGAAAGTGAGAAAAAAGTCGCTCCGGGATCACTCAAATTACTGGCCGGAGCGCATTCGACATATCACACAAGGCCACCTGAGACCCGAACTGTTCACGGGCGTGAGGAAGAGGTCGGAACTCTCGACGAATGGTTCTCGGGAGATGCCTCGATGGCGGTGATTTCTGGCATCGCCGGTTGCGGAAAGACAACTCTGACCAGTCATTGGCTTACACACGCTTTGGAGAATCGTTCCGAACTTTCAGTGATGTACTATCCATGTCAGCCGTGGGACACCACACTGGGTATTGCGACGAGCCTGCTCCACAGGCTCGAAATCAGTTCTGATGAAGATGGCCAGGACCCCTACGGAGTCCTCGAAGCGCTCCCTCTCAAGCCGGGAGCACGACTCGATATCGACCTACTACGCCGCCGTTTAACCGCACATTTGACTGATGAGGAGAGTAAGCGTGAGTCGCCGGCTGGTGAAATCCTTGTCATCATCGATGACGTTCACAATATCGCTGCTGACGGGGATTATCTCTTCGGAGCCTTACTCCAAGTCGCCGAATCGACCAGCATGCGTCTGCTACTAATCTCTAGAACCAATCTCGCATTTTATGATCGACGCGATGTGCATACTCGCGGTCGCGTCGTCGAACTCCGCCTCACCGGTCTCTCTCTCGAGGAGATTGCCGCCTGGCTCGAATCCATCGAACTACCTTCTGACGCGCCAGCCGAGGAAATCCATCGCGCCACTGGAGGACACCCTCTTGCTGTGGAATTGCTCGAACTCTACGGCAAAACTCTGCACGATGATTGGTTGCGATTCCTTGATGAGGAGATTCTCGATGTTCTTCCAGCTGACCACAGAGAATTGCTGGCCCTGCTCGCGGTCGCTGACCGACCAATTCCATGGGAGAATCTGGCAGCAGCCGCGGGATACGATGGAACGCCGCCAGAAGCCCTCGTCACCCGTGGCCTCATGCTAGAACTGGAGAGTGGTATGTGGCTGCATGAAGCGCTCCGCTCCCGCCTCTTGAGAGAAGTCGGAGCGCCGCTCGAAGAGCGTGCTCGCAAACTTCGTGATTCTCCCGATTAACTCATGTGACGGTTCAACCATTGGTCGAACATCGGCTTAGGCATTGCACCAGTCTGCCGATCTATGAGCTCTCCGTTGTGGAATAGGAGAAGGGCAGGGATACCACGGATGCCGAACTGTCCAGCTGAGAGGGGGTTGACGTCAGTGTTGACCTTAGCTACGGTAACTTCGCGCTCGCCAGCGACCTGTTCGAGCATAGGCGCAATCATCTTGCATGGTCCGCACCATGGGGCCCAGAAGTCAACAATCACCCACTCATCGCTCTTCGTCACAGCCTCGAAATCAGCATCACCAGCATTGATCACTCTACCCATTCTATCGCCCTAGGAATCCTTCGCTGCATCGGCGTCCTATGAATCCTATCACGAATGCTTGAGCCCAACTGTTGAGAACCTAATGCGAGTCGCACGGTGTGAGGGGAGTATTGTGGAGGTCGCACCGAGTATTCTGACAGCCGACTTCGCTCGGCTCGGCGAGACCCTCGAAGAGGCTGTCGAAGCCGGAATCAATTGGATGCACATGGATGTGATGGATGGCAATTGGGTCGTCAATAAGACGATCACATTCGGGCCAGCGCTGATTCGATCGGTGCGCGATAGGCTCGGCCCTGATGTTTTCATCGACTGTCATCTGATGATCACTAATGCAGAAGACAGTTGGTCCCAATACGTCGATGCGGGAGTTGATTTGGTAATCGCCCACATCGAAGCAGTTGATGACCCAGCCGCACTAATCACCAATCTTCATGCGGCTGATTGCCAAGCCGGCTTAGTCCTCAATCCTGACACACCCGCGGAGGCAATTCTGCCATACCTCGCAGACCTCGACCTAGTCCTCGTGATGTCTGTAATCCCAGGTAAGGGGGGCCAGTCATTCATGCCCGAGGTCGAAAATACAACTCGCGCATTCCGCGCCGCCATCGATGCCCAAATCGCGGGCGGCGGACGCCAAACCAAATTGATGATCGACGGCGGTATCAAAGACCACAACTCAGCCATGGTCGCAGAATGGGGAATCGATGTAGCAGTTGTCGGTAGTGGTCTCATTAACGACCGTGGAACAATAGCTGAGAATCTTGCAGCAATAAATTCAGCCCTTGGCCATTGATTTTTGCCATTCATACACGCGCGAGCATTCAAATCACACCCACCCAACCCCCTCGTGATGGTCACGGAACAGTGGATGGTTGGGGAAGTCCTGAAGGTGGTCCCCGACGCGACCGTGGAGGCGAAGGATTTGCACGGTAGCGGCGACCATTTCCACGTTCGAGTCATCTCCGAGAGCTTCGAAGGGGTACGGCCGTTGCAGCGACAACGCCCGATTCTGCGTCACTTCAAACATCATATGGCGCAGAACTTAGTCCACGCGCTTGACCTCAAGTGTATGACGCCAACTCAGGCACAGGAGGCGGGGGACACATCTTTTGACCCCCACGGCGAGGACGAGATGAAGTTCTTCGGAGTGCACATCCGTAGACCGGAAAAGGAGTGAAGAAAATGACTTTCAATTGGACACCAGAAGAACTGCAACAAGTTGTTGAAGAAAACCAAATTGTGATTTTTATGAAGGGTACGCCCGAGCAACCTCAGTGTGGATTCTCTGCAAGGGGGGCGCAAGTCCTCAGCTCAATTACTGCTGAGTTAGGGATAGACACATTTGCTTGTGTCAATGTCCTCGCGGATCACAGGGCTAGACCCGCATTGAAGGAGTGGTCAGACTTCCCCACCATACCGCAGATTTTCATCAATGGAGAGCTGATTGGAGGCTCTGACCTTGCTCTTGAAATGTATCAATCAGGCGAGTTACTACAGATGGTCGCCGATGGCGAAAATGCCTCCGAGTGAGGCGATTACATGGCGACGGCCGAGGACCGTCGAACAATGTTGATAGCGCTGGCTGGAGCCACTGTGATCTCATTTGCCCCTCTTCTTTACATTCGCTCGGATACTACCCCCCTGACCGGGGCTTTCTATCGCATGATGTACGCTTTACCCCTGCTCGGATTGTTAGTTTGGACTTCGAAGCGCGAGGATGGACGCAACTCTCGCTCGCGCTGGATGGCCTTTGGTGCCGGCGTATTATTGGCGATTGATTTCGCTGGCTATCACAGCGCTATCGATTACATCGGCAGCGGTATTGCGACGATGATTGGGAATTCGCAGGTCATCATCGTCACTTTGGTAAGTTGGTGGATACTTGGAGAGCGACCGAATCGCTACATCCTACTCGCTCTTCCAATGGTGATGTTTGGATTGGTTTTGATTTCAGGGATTTGGGACGCCGATCCCTATGGTGATGACCCAGTCAAGGGCGTCATCGGAGGAATCGTAGCGGCCATATTCTATTCCTCTTTCTTGATTCTCTATCGCCAATCGAATCGAATTGGTGCGCCTGCATTCAACCCTCAATTCGATGCGACCGCTGGAGCCACTATCGGATTACTCGTTCTCGGTTCGATGCCTCTGTCAGGCATCGGCATCGAGGCCATCGACCACACAATCACTTGGCCCGGACACGGCTGGTTGCTACTACTGGCAATCACTTGCCAGGTCGGCGGCTGGATTGCCATCACCTATGCGCTTCCGCGACTACCAGCCGCACACACATCATTCGCAGTACTGCTCCAGCCTGTTTTGACCATTGTCTGGGGCGTTCTGCTGCTTTCAGAAACCCCATCGATGCAGCAGTCTACGGGCATGATTCTCATCTTCTCCGCAATCATCGCAGTGACTCTCTTCGGAGCCACTGAAGATAGTACTCAATCTACAGATTAAATCGTAGACTAATTCTCCAGACTCGGCAGGATTTTTCTACTCTCAATGCCACACGGCGAGCCTGCCGGCCGCATTCAGTAGGTGTACAGGGCGAGAGACACAGGCGAGGGGATGGGATGCACTCAGCGAGAACCTCAACGGCCCCGTACGACTAAGGCTTGGAGCCCGCGATTGATAATCGTTGTGCGAAAAGCCGCTCAAGACCATAGAACGATGCACTGAGCGCCTGTTAAGTTTCAGAAACCGCACCACCTCGGCGATTCTGCTATGGTGAAAGACATCGGGCTGAATCACTCGATGCTGAGCACTTCCGGCCCGCCCTCAGTTATCCAGACAGTATGCTCGAACTGACCAATCATTCCTCGATCTTCACAGCGCAGAGCAGCGTAAGTCTCGAGGAACCGAATCGAAATCAGCTTCTTCACAAGTGCATTCCACTTCTTTCGTAGAACGTCTTCCTCTTCTCCTGGGAATGGCTTTTCGAGGAGCGGATATGCCCAGCGCTCAGCGAAAGGCAAGGTGTGATAGCGCTCCTCGATATACCGCGCCATCGTCGCACCAAGCGGCTTCAATTTGCCCTTTAACATCGCCTTTCGAATTGTGACATCTCCCGTTACGCGATAGATATTGCTCGAATGAGTTGGAGGGATATTCTCGATCATCCCGCTCTTTCCAGTTGTGTTGAATGGTTCGACAGCATAGACGCTTCCGAGCTCGACTGAGCCCTTGAATCCGGGGCTCTCAGGGCCGCAAGCGTAGGCTGGAATCGACGTACCAGCATGTAGATTCCAGCGCTTCAATTCATGCCCGCAAAGATTGCGAATTGGTTGGAATCCAGCGTCGGTGTGGACTTGTTCCGCCGCCGCACCGACTTCATGCCAAGGTGTCCCAGGATGCATCTTCTCGATTGAAGCATCCCTTGCCTCCCGTGCCGCCTTGATCTGATCGGTGTGATTTCCACCGTTCCCGACTTCGATTGTCATCGCGTTGTCGGCTAGAGCTCCAGTGATGTGCACGCCGACATCGAGTTTGACGAGGTCGCCATCCTGGAAGATCAGCTCCCCCTCGAATCCTTCAGGTGAATTCTGACGAGAATCCGTTGTGTAATGGGCGGCTATGTCGTTGACCGAGATAGTGACTGGGAAAGCAGGAGTCCCACCGTGTCGACGAATGAAGCGTTCAGCAGAATCAATTACTTCATCCCAAGCTTTGCCAGCGACGATCTCGCCCTTGATTCCTTCAAGCGTTCTTCGGGCTACATGCCCTGCGTCACGCCACTGTTTGAGGTCCGATTCTTCCACCATGCGATAACCTCCTTAGCTGGGACCAATCCTTCTCTCAGTACCTCTATGCTTGCACAATCGGGTAAATCACAGACCGAATACCACGCTATCAACGTACTGGGTGGGCCTCCGAGCGTTTCTCCTGCCACTAAAGCCACCTCATGGCCTGCTTGGCGCAGAGATTCGGCCGCTTCTTCGCAGGTGGCTGCGGGCTGCGTGCCACTGATGTTGGCGGAGGTGGCTGTCAGCGGACCGCATGCTCTCAGTAGTGCTTTTGCAGTGGGATGAGCGACGACTCTAATGGCGATTTTGTTTGTACCTAGGCGCGCGTCGAGGGGCTCCTTCGCGGGTAAGATGATGGTAAGGGAGCCCTCGGGAAACGAGGATAGAATATCGGGAATGTCGTCGGTGAGCTCGACGAGGTTTGCAGCCTGTTCAAGGTTAACCACACCGACGCTCACCGGCATTTCTGAGGGGCGTTTTTTGACCTTGTATAGATTATCGAGAGCAGCCGGCGTTAGTATGCAACCGAGAGCCGGCTGCGTCGATGTTGGGTAGATAATGCAGGCACCGGAGGAGACCAGAGCGAGGGCACTGTCAGAGATTGCTTCCATTGTCCTCACTCAGCGGATATGCTTGCGGTTCGCCGGCGGCAGGGAATCCTTGTGCGCCACAATCGAGCCGACATGCAGATCGATATTGGATTGGTGAGTGTGGCGCTGGGAGATCCGCAGAAGTTCACGTATTCCCTGAATGATGTTGAAAATTGGAATCAGAAAGACCAACTTGCGTGCAGCGCGCTGGTCCCACATCTTGCTAGTCATCTCTGAGCCGTCTTCGGCCAGCACTGCTAGTCCGAACATACGCTGGCCTAGCGAGCGTGAAAGCCACAATCCAGTCCAGCGCCAGTAGAGCCAGTGGCCAACAAGGAGAATGGCGACCATGGCGAGGGCGTAGTGGAAGGATGAGGAAGCCCAGAGTGTGAGGTTCCAAGCATTCATGATTTGCCAACGAGTTGCTACCATCAGAATGGTTGTGACGATAACTACATCAACGCTCAGTGCAGCGGTTCTACGAACTCCAGATGCGAGAATAGTGCCTTCAGGAACAGGCCAGTGGCCACCTTCTTCAGCGCTCAATATCTGCTTTGCGAGGGTTCCGCCGCTTTGCAGTGAGATGGGTGAGTCGTGGTCAGCCATGTGCTTCCTCAGGCCATTCCGAGAATGTGCCACGCCTCAAGGTTACGACTGCGGATATGTGCCAACCAGGCAGCCCAAGTCTCATCGTTGCGCAGAGTGTCAGGGTCACCGATGACAATGAGCCCGCGCCTCGCTCTAGTGAGAGCTACATTGAGGCGGCGCGGGTCGGCGAGGAATCCAACGTTTCCGTCGGAGTTCGAGCGCACGCAGGAGAAGATGATGACCTCTTTTTCGCGGCCTTGGTAACCGTCTACAGTACGTACTTCGACGGCTTCGTTGCACTCGGGAATAGCGTCGCGGATGGCTCGGACCTGACCCGCGTAGGGAGTGATTATTCCGATGTCTGAATGTTGTAGATCGCCCGCTTCTAGAAGGCCTTCGAGGATGCGGGCGACCCAGCCGGCCTCGGCTGGATTTTCCTTCGAAGCGCCGTCGGGTGAGAGGAGTTCGCCGCCATTGACTGGAAGGAAGGCGATCGGCACCTCCCAATCATTCCAGAGAAGTCCAGCCGGATTGGGACGCTCAGCGGCTTGGACGCCGTCAATGAGGTGGCCATCGTAGAAGGTTTGGTTGGGAAATAGAGAGATGGCCGGGTGCATTCGGTACTGGGTATTGAGTAGAATCGGTTCGATGCCCATGGCGACGAGACGCTCGAAGAGAGAGCGGCGCAGCCCGCCGTTTTCAGCGCGTCGACTGATGACTGTAGGTGGTAATTGTTGGTGGTCTCCGACTAGGACAATTTGCCGCGCGCCACGGACCAAGGGGACAAGACTCGCTGGCTCAGTGGCTTGGGTTGCTTCGTCTAGGAGAACTCGAGAAAAGCGGCGTCCGTCAAGTAATCGGTGGCCGACGCCGATGCAGGTGCAGCAGAGAACTTGTGCGCGTTCGAGAATATCGTCGCGCATCTGACGTTCGATCCGGCGCACCTCCTTCCAGCCACGATTCAAATCACGGTGCGCCAAACCCTTTTCTTTTCCTTTCATTCCAGAGATGCGCCGCGCTAATTTCTCATTGAGTTCGAGATGCTCTTCGAGGTCGCGACGAAGCGGATGTCCTTCCATCTGCGCATCGACTGTGGCCTCGCGCAATGACTCGCGGACCTTGACTGGCTGGCCAAGCCTGACTGCGCGAACCCCAAGACCGAGCAATCCCTCGAGCAGATTGTCGACCGCGACATTCGAATCAGCGACGGCGAGAATCGTTCCGACCTCTTGACTAGCCCATGATTGTAAGATGCGGACCGCCGTGTGGGTTTTACCGGTCCCCGGGGGTCCCTGGATAAGCGTCAAGCGTTGATTTACTGCAGCCTCACAAGCAGTTGTTTGAGACTCATTCAGATCTTCCGGCCGGCTCGCAGGACGTCGATTAGCACCTCCGAGTTCCGGCCTTAACCCAGCGGTACCTACAGGGTCATGGACAGTTCCCAGTAGTAGGTCTCGAAGGGGCGCCCCTCCTTCCTCTTCAAAGAGTGAATTGAGAGCGTCTCGCATCCTATCGAATGCGACTTTATTCGCGGCGCGATCCATCCTCCAGAATCCGCTGCGAAGACCGCTCGGCAACTCAGGCAGAACGATGCGAATTCGATTGCGCGAGCGGTCAGAAACAATCGCTTCGATGGGCTTCTCGCCAACAGGATCACCCCGACTCAACATCACGATGTCACCCTGACGAAACCGATGTGAACCCATATTGGCACGCCCATCGAGTTCCAGCTTGACGATTCGCTGCCCGAATAACCAGCCATCTGGGCGACCCCTCAGGTCGAAAAGCGCAAGTCCGTGGGCAGCGAGTTTGGCCCGCGACCAATTCCGTAAACGCTCCTCGGTCGCGTCTAATTCATCATCCAATTCCCATTGAATCAGCCGCATGTATGCTTCGTGATGATCCTGGCTGCGAGTGAACCTCGCTGGAAGCCCTCCATCCGAGTCCACACCCTACCCTGGGCGGCCGGCGCTACATCACGCTTCGCCGAGTTGGAGAAAATATCGAGTCTGAAGTTAGCCGTTTACAACGGCGGGTGAGGGTTATACGCGGAACACGGCCGAACGCCCTCGTCTGTAAAGGTGCGGTCATGGTATTTGACAAGTTCAAGAACTGGCGGAAGGGGGCGGTCGGACCGACTGTTGAATGTCCCTTGTGCCACACATTGAATCCTGAGGGTACGATGCAGTGCTCCCAATGTATGTACCAATTAGGCAAGGCTGCATTCGAGCAAGTAGCCTCTATCGACGACACAGAAGCAAGTTCCCTTTTCGACGAATTGCTAGCCGATTTTGATGAAGATGAAGAAGAGGAGGTCGTCGATTGGTCGAAGGGTACCTTCACTATGGATGATGTCACAATCGATGTCGAACAATACGGCAAGGACGATGCAATCAAACTCAGTGGAGACCCAACTTTCGCGATGACTGTGGATCCTCCTGATTCGGTCGAAGAAGATGAGGGAGACTACGAACTCACCGCAGCGGATGCTCCGGCCTTCGTCACCAAATTCGAGATGCCGGAGAGTGAGCCTGAGCTGCTTGAAGAAGTCCCATCTCAGCAGATTGAACTCATCCAACCGACTGCTGAGTCAGCGGATACCGTCGAGGTCGTTGCCGCCGATGCGATTCCGGATCGAAATGGCTCTCTTTCCAAGACAATGCCGGCAGCGGAGAAGCCCGCTCCGGCGGTTGAGGAATCACTCGAGACTGCCGAGGTGCAAGCCGAGGAGGAATCCGAAACTGAACCTGAGGTGGCGGCCGAGACGCAGGTCGAATCAACAGAGATTACCGAGAAATCATTACTCTTGTTGAAGAAGGTCGAATTGGTAGATATGGCCGAGGCAGAAGGCCTCTCAACATCCGGAACCAAGGCCGAACTCGCTGCTAGAATTATCGCCGGCCCTCCGGAAATTGAGGAAGTTGCCGAGCCGGTGATTGAGCCGAAGTCTGAGACAGAACCGATGCCAAAACCTGCTTCGCAATCTCCCATTGTGGTTCCTGCTGCACCAGCGGGCATGCCTCCGCCTCCACCGCTGGCCGTTGCCCAACGTGTTGATCCAATGGATGCGGCCTTCGATGGTGGAGCAAGTCCACCACGAATTCCGCGAATACCGAAAATTCCGACCATGCCGCACATCGCTCAGGCCAACGAGGCTCTGGATATGCCTGTGAACAATGGATTTTGGCCGTGGCCGCAACAGGAAGAATGGCCGAATAGAGAAGTCGCTCTGAAGATCAAGGAAGCGATGGAGGAGGCCAAGCGCAAAAATGTGGCACAGGTGATGGTCCTTCTCGATGAGGTTGGCCCCCACTTGGGTGACCGAACCAAATTGCTCTATCCAATCGGCGCGTTGTTGCAGAGAGTTGGACGGGCTTCGGCCGTCGACCGGATGATTGCTGCAGCTGTCGAGGCCGAGCCCGATGACAAACACGTGCAGACGGCGAAGGCCAAATTGCGGCCCTGAAATTGCTCGAATCCTGTTGATTCGTTTAGCCGCAGTCGTAATGCGGGTGCGCGCCAGCGCAGTCGATATGCAACGGCGCGCGACGACGACCATCATGGTCGACGATGAGCTCGTAATGCGCCCGGCGAACACCACTTACATCCTCGATCTGCTCGAGGCTTTCGAGGAGACTTGGCCCGAGGTTAGCAGGGCGATGCCGTGGATTCTCCCTGAGCATGAAATCGAGCCACAGATAGCCGATTTTCTCGATGAAACCGAGCGTACTGGGCGTGTTGGTCGGATGCATCACTGGGTATTGATTCGACCGTGGGATGAAGCGGTATTGGGCTTGCTTGGATTCGACCGCATCACTCGCTCGGCCGAGGCCGAGTGGAATCTCGGATATTGGGTCAGATCTTCTGAGCAGCGCAGGGGCGTGGCAGGTCGTGCAATCGAAGCCTCCTTGCGCTGGCTTGGCGACCTTGAGACGGTCGCTGTCGAACTCAAGGTCGACCCGAATAATGCGCCTGGAAAGCGAACCGTTGAGCGCACTGTGAGACAATGGGGAGGCAGCCGCTGCGTCTCGGGAGACTCGGCGATAACCGTCGCCGGAGTCCGTACTCCTCACGAGTGTCATCTCATCTCAATCGGTCCCGATACCGGCCCTCTTTGAGGGCCGTTGAAGACGCGACCATTCAAAACAGTCCGTAAGTTCGGCAGACCTGCCCATAGGGCAGGTGACAGCGATGTCGGTCAATCACAGGCAACGTCTTCCTGACCTCGACCCGGAGGAGACAGACGAGTGGTTGGAAGCTCTTCGTTCGGTCGTCGATGCTCATGGAATCGAGCGAGCTCGTATGCTACTTCACGAGGTGATGGCGGAGTCAATCGACCTCAATGTCGAGATTGCTCCAGTCGCTCAGACGCCTTACGTCAATACCATCTCTTGGGATCAGCAACCCCCTTACCCCGGCGACCTAAATACCGAGCGAGAAATCCTGAATTCGATCCTCTGGAACTCCGCAGTCATCGTATCTGATGCCAATCGCCGTACCGACGGACTCGGCGGACACATCTCGACTTACGCCTCGTCGGCGACCCTCTACGAGGTCGGATTCAATCACGTTTTCCGCGGCAAGGATAGCAACGGAATCGGCGACGCTCTCTACATTCAAGGTCATGGTAGCCCGGGTATTTACGCTCGAGCATTCATCGAGGGGCGCCTTACCAGAGAGCAATTGGCAAACTTCCGTCAGGAAGCCTTCGTAGACGGGCTCTCATCTTATCCACACCCTCGATTGATGTCCGAGTTCTGGGAGTATCCAACAGTCTCGATGGGACTCGGCCCACTCTCTGCAGTGATGCACGCACGCTTCTGGAAGTACCTGCACAACCGTGGACTTGCAGACACCTCCGAATCCACAGTCTTCAGCTTCCTAGGCGATGGCGAGATGGATGAGCCAGAAGCAATCGCATCGATAGCCGTCGCCGGCCGTGAGAAACTCGACAATCTAATCACCATCGTCAATTGTAATCTGCAAAGACTCGATGGCCCCGTTCGTGGAAATGCAAAGATTGTGCAAGAGCTTGAAGGACTCTATCGCGGAGCCGGCTGGGACGTTTTCAAGGTCCTGTGGGATTCGAATTGGGATCGGCTCCTAGCCCAAGATGCAACAGGAGCCCTCCTCGCCCGCTTCGAATCGATTACTGATGGCGACTTCCAGCGCATGAGCATACTCGAACCAGCCGAATTTCGCACAGAATTCTTCACTGGCAACCCCGAACTAGATGCCCTCGGAGCATCCCTTAATGATGCTCAAATCGGTCAACTGCGCCGCGGCGGCCACGATCCAATCAAGGTATGGGCCGCCTACCACGCAGCAAAACAATCCGACAAGCCAGCCGTCATACTCGCACACACCGTCAAAGGCTGGGGCATCGACTCCTTCGAAGGAAGGAACACTACCCACCAGAAGAAGAAAATGAGTCTTGAGGACCTCACGCAATACCGTGACGACCTCGGCATCCCAGTCCCTGATGATAACCTCCAAGACGACCCATTCCACCAATTTGAGGAGGACAGTGAAGCCCTAGCATACCTGCATGCTCGACGCGCTCAACTCGGCGGTTACCTGCCTGAGCGTAGAGCCCCAGCGATTGAGCAAAACCTCCCAGGTGAGGAGATTTACTCCGCTTTCGATGAGGGTACGCCCGAAGGCCAGAAGGTCTCCACCACCATGGTCTTCGTTCGCCTTCTACGAAATTTGATGAAATCAGAAATTGGAGAGTTAGTGGTGCCGATTATCCCTGATGAGGGGCGCACTTTCGGAATGGATCCGTTGTTCAGCGAGTTCGGAATCTACTCGTCTTCCGGTCAGAAATATACACCTGTTGACCACAAAATGCTGATGAATTACAAGGAATCGACAAGCGGCCAAATTCTCGAGGAAGGAATTTCAGAGGCCAACTCCATCGCTTCTTGGATAGCCAGTGCAACCTCATACGCCCACGCCGGAACTCCTACGCTTCCATTCTATGTGTTCTACTCGATGTTTGGATTCCAGCGAGTTAACGACCAGATTTGGCAGGCTGCTGACGCGCGATCGCGTGGCTTCTTGATGGGTGCCACAGCTGGTCGAACCACTCTCAATGGCGAGGGATTGCAGCATCAGGACGGTCACTCGCTGCTTCACGCCAGCACCGTTCCCTCCTGCCGCGCTTGGGATCCGGCCTATGCTTACGAATTGGCGACAATCATCGAGCATGGCATCGATGAGATGTGGGGGCAGGGGCAGGATGTTTTCCATTACGTTATGCTGTATAATCAGAATGAACAACAGCCGGCAAAGCCGGCTGGGATTGATGCGGATTTGATTCGCGGCGCTTATCGGTTGAGTGAGGCCAGCGCAGGCGACGGCCCGATGGTTCGTTTGCTTGGCTCAGGGCCGATTCTCACGCATGTGCAAGAGGCGGCTGAGATGCTATCTGGGCGCGGTGTCAGGACGGAAATCTGGTCTGTTCCTTCTTACGGTGAACTGCGCCGAGCCGGGCTCGCGGCTGAGCGAGCAACACGCCTCGACCCACAGAATCCGCAGAGCGCCTTCGTCACCGAGTGCTTCGGCGACGAGATGCCGACAGTGGCCGCCTCAGACTACATCGCAGCGGTCCCTGAGATGATTCAGCGCTGGGTTGGCGGACGCTACGTCGTGCTTGGCACCGATGGTTATGGGCGCTCAGATACGCGAGACTCTCTGCGCCGCTTCTTCGAGATCGATACCGCGAGCATCGTCGTAGCGGCACTCTCAGCCCTTGAGCAGGATGGCTCGCTGGATGCTGGAACGACTACTGCTGCCGCCAAGGAACTCGGTGTAGCCAGCACACGTTATGACAAGACTGAGTGATTGAAATGGGCAAAATCATCAACACGTTCAGAGTCGCCTGGAGATTTTTCGCTGGCCTCGCGATGATTACAAAATTCATCCGCCGCCTTCGAAAATGACGACAATCGAAATCGTTC
>TARA_B110000116_G_scaffold56297_1_pt1 | contig 19993 bp, 16 predicted proteins | sample TARA_B110000116 | Tara Oceans TARA_B110000116 (sample SAMEA4397355) | marine metagenome | biome: Polar Biome; feature: [ZZZ] marine water layer (ENVO:01000295); material: water (ENVO:00002006), including particulate matter (ENVO:01000060) such as... | depth 199 m
CAGGGGGCACTAAATATGAAAAAAATAATTCTATTTGATGGGGTATGTAATTTATGTAACAGCTTAATCAATAACATTATTAGATTAGATAGTAGCGAGAGATTTCTATTTGCGCCTTTACAAGGCGAAAAAGGAAAAGAGGTGATTGAAGAATTTAATTTGCAGAAACAAAATATTGATTCAATAGTACTATATAGTGACCAAAAAGTAAAAATAAAATCTCAAGCCGTCATTGATATTATTTACACTATAAGCCCTCTATTTAGATTTATAATAATTTTTAAGATTATTCCTAATTTTATCTTAGATTTCATTTATGATATTGTTGCTCAAAGAAGATACCAATGGTTTGGAAAAAGAAAGAAATGTATTATTCCTAATAAAAATATTACATCTAGATTTATAGACTAAATAGTTAGTAAATTTACATTTTAACTGACTACCTAATTATTGGCTGGAATATATATACATATACCTTATTGCAAACAAAAATGCAATTACTGTAATTTTCATTTTTCCATAAATAAGAGAAATATAAAGGAGATGATTGATAGCATGATCATTGAATTAGATATAAGGTCAGATTACCTAAACCACCAGAGTATAGAAAGTATTTATTTTGGAGGAGGAACTCCATCTGTTATTGAAAGTCAATATATAAAAAGACTCATTGCAAAAATAAAATCTACATATAACGTGCTTACAAATGCTGAAATCACAATGGAGTTTAATCCTGATGACTTAAGTGATAAAAAGATATATGAATTAAAAAAACTAGGAGTAAATAGGCTAAGCATTGGCATCCAATCATTTAATGATAAAGATTTGATTTTTATGAATAGAAGCCATAATTCTAAGGAAGCTATTTCAGCTGTAAATATTGCAAAGGAAAATGGAATTAATAATATTACTGTAGATCTAATATATGGACTTCCTAATCAAACAAATAAAATGTGGGAAGAGAACCTAAATATATTATTTGATTTAGATATTAATCATTTCTCGGCTTATGCGCTTACAGTTGAACCAAAAACTCAACTTCACCATTTAATAAAAAAAAATAAAATAGAGCCATTGAAAGATACTGTAATAGAGGAGCAGTTTAGAATATTACAAAACAAGTCAGAAGAAATGGGATATATGCAATATGAAATTTCTAACTTCTGTAGAGAAGAAATGTTATCGCAGCATAACTCATCATACTGGAAGAATAAATGGTACCTAGGGATTGGTCCTTCAGCTCATTCTTATAATGGCATTAGTAGGCAATGGAATATTGCTAGTAATTCTAAATATATAGATAATATTAAAGATAAAGAAAAAGTCTTCGAAATTGAAATACTTAGTCAAGAACAAATGTATAATGAATATATGCTTACCTCATTAAGAACAAGCTGGGGAATCAGCATAGATTATCTTTCAAAAAACTTTAATATAAATATTAATAAGTATTTCAAAAATTCTTGTCAGAAATGGATTGAAAATAAAAAAATAATACTCGATAATAACAGTTATAGACTAACAAAAGAAGGAATGCTTTTTGCTGACGCTATATCTTCAGATCTTTTTATGATTTAAAATATCTAAAAAATATTTTTCATACTGATCAACTATTAAACCCCATCTATATTTTGAGTTTAATATATCAATGTTTTCTTTACAAAAATCTGCCCGATCTTTTAAAATTTTATTGTTACCTAATAACCCTGCTAGTTCATTTATATTTTTAAAAGAATATGACTCCTCATTAATTACTGATTTATTAAATGGATTGTCGTGAATAAGTATAAATGCTTGAGCTGCCATCGCTTCTATTAAAGCTGGATTTGTTCCTCCCACTGAATGCCCATGTAAGTAATAAGTTGAGTAAAATCTAAAAGCATCTAATTCCTTTTTATTAAAAATAGCTCCTAAAAAATATACTCCTGAATCTTTATACTTTTCTCTTAAAAAGGAGCCATACTTGGTTTCGTAATTACCAATAATGTAATAAGGTAAGGTGTTGTTGGATGCAATATAAGCATCACACATTAATTCTAAATTGTTTTCAGGCTCTAGTCTTGCTATAGTAAGAATAAAATCTCCTGGTTTTTTCAAATATTTTTCTATATCTAATCTTTGAAATCCTGAAACCTTTTCTGCTCCATATGAAATAAACTCGGACTCTCTATTATATTCATCCTTAATATACTTTTGAATAGCTATATTATCTGCAACTAAAAAATTTGAGTTAGACACTCCAAGTCTCTCCAAGTTTTTTGTTATTTTTCTTACAAGTGGGCTCCATTTTGCTCTTTTCCATTCCAAACCATCTAAATTTGTAACAACTATACTCCTCTTTTTCCTCCAACATATAATAGCTGGAGCGGCAGTTATTAATCCTAGCTCTAAAATAATATCAAAACCTCTGTTAACGACATCTCTAAGACATAAAAAATCAAAAATAAAGTTAGAGGCTGCAGATCCTAAATAATTTTGTGGACTATAAATCTGTTTAATTTTTACTCCTAAGTAATTATCATTTTTATAAGGATGAAAGGAGGGGTTATATACTGTTACCTCGTGACCCTTTTTTACCAAACCTACAGAAAGAGATTCTGCACACTGCTCAAATCCACCATAATTATTTGGAATACCTCGAGTTCCTAAGATTGCTATTTTCATATTATTAGAAATTAAAAAAGATTTAAAATAACAACCTATTAGTTTTAAATTATAATTAGCTAAATATTTTTAACTAATTCACTATATGCAATTATACCATTTTTGCGCCAAACTTCTAAATTATTTTTATACAAAACATACGTTGGAATAGATAGAATATCATATTTTTTTGTAATAAATGGATTATCATCAGGGTCTAACCTTAAAACTAACACTTTATCCTTTAGATCAACATCTACTTTATCAATAATAGGCTCCATTTTTTTACATGGCATGCACCACTGTGTCGATATGCAAAGCAATACATTGCTATTATTAAATAATATTGAATCAATATAAGGTTGGGTAAAAATATTCTGTTCGCTTTTATGATTAGAGAGAGAGTCAATATTAAAAGGTAGGCCTGCTTTCTTCCATCTCATAAAACCACCATCTAGATTGTAAACATCTATAAAGCCGAGTCTATACATTTTTTCTACTACCTTCAAACTTCTTCCTCCACTTTTACAATAAACATATACAGTTTTCTTTTTATTAATAAGCTTGACCTTATTATCAAAATCATCTGCATAATAGTCTATAAATGTAGCGTTAGGTATATAGCCATTTGATGTTTCATCTTTAGTTCTGACATCTAAAATTATTGCATTTTCTGCCTCTAATATACTATTAGCCTCGTCAGTAGTTATATTTTTATAATTACTATTCACATCTTGTGAGCAAGTAGAGAATAATAATAGTACTATTAAGAAATATATAATCTTCATATAATATTTTTTATACTAAATTGTAAATGCATGGAAATTAACATATTAGTGTTGATATCTACTAAAAACAAAAAGAAATCCACGCTTCATTAAATATATATTTGCCATGTCGTAATAATAACTTGTTTTAGTTGTGCGCTTCTTTCCCAAATAAAGTACAACGTAAAAGCCCTCTTTCTTAAGAGGGCTTTTTTAGAATATTATTTGAGACTGCTTTATTTGTTGACAATACTTTCTTCCTTTAAAGGCATCAGTCTTATTGCAAACATAAATTCATGTGATCCAGTAGAATAATCAGATAATTCAGCATTAAGAATATCATAGGAATAACCAATTATATATCTATCATTTATAGAATACCCAAATAATGCACCTATATCACCATTAGTCCTGTAGTCACCTCCAAACCATAACTTTTTATCATAAACAACCTTTACTCCAAAATCTAATTGAGCAGGTAATGGGGCTACAGATTTTAAAAGAAGTGAAGGCTCAATATTCCATTTTTCATTCGCCGAATATCTGTAAGACCCAAGAACATATATATGTCTAGATAAACTACCTGTTTGATTATTTGATAGCGTATTGGCAAAATTATTATCTAATAAGTTAAGATTGCTTGATAAAAGCTGAGGAATTGAAACTCCAAAATACCAATTATCAGAATATAAATTAAACCCAAATATAGCATCAGGTACTGATTCTACTATTACATCCCCTTGAGTTAAAGGGTCGTCTGGATTTTGAACATCCCAACCATTTTTATCAATTTTAAACTGAGTAAAACCTCCTGACAAAGCAAGAGCTAATTTCACTTTATCACTAACTGGAAAATGATATGTATAAGATACAGACCCTCCAGCTCTACTAGTATGACCAGATTGATCATTAAAAATTATACCTCCTAAACCAACATTATCATCTTGTTTTCCATATATACTTAAAATAGTAGTACTTGGAGCGTCAGAAATTCCAGTCCATTGATTTCTAATACTTGTACGAACCTGGTAATAATCATTCATTCCTGCAAAAGCAGGATTTATTACATAACTATTGTCCATAAATTGTGTTAACTGAGGAAGCTGTTGACTGTATATCAATCCACTAGAAATAAAAGCTAAAACTAAAAGAGATATTTTCTTCATTTTAATATTTTTTTATCTTACTATTGTTATTGGTCCTGTTTGCGGATTTTCATTATTATTTAAATCTATTACATAGTAATACGTACCTACTGGTAATGGTTCTTCTTCATATCTACCATCCCAAGCAACATAAGCATTTCCTCCAGAACACTGATGTACAATTTCTCCCCAACGATTGAATACTGTTACGGTGGCAGATGGATAACTTTCTATATCTACTATTTCCCATACATCATTCATTAAATCTCCATTTGGAGAGATAGCGTCATATGGAGATACCCCAATTATAACATATATAGAATCAATCCCTAAACATCCAGCAGAATCAACAGTTAAACTGTACCATGTTGATTTTTCAGGCTGAACTGTAATCTCTTGAAAAGAATCTCCGTTTGACCAATCGTATGAATTACAGTTATTATTTCCTGAAAATAGAGTAATTTGATCTCCCATAATAATTGTTGGATTATTTCCTACCTCTGCATCTGGGTTAGATGATATCATAGTGTTGACATAAGTAACTCTAACTATTGCCTCAACTACATAAGGATTTAAGCAATTTGGATCTGTAACGGTTAAGGAATAATTATTGATAGACTCTGTAGGTGTCACTATTCTATCTGCATCTGTAGAGGCATCATCCCAAGTGTAATTTAATCCGGGTTTTTCCTCTATATTAAGAGTAATTGTTGCTCCTAAACATATAGTTGTATCAAGCAAGCTTAGATTGCCTGGTAAAAATATATTACTCACTCCATTAACTCTAGTTGAAGAGGAAACCTCACATCCATTTGCATCTGTGACATTTATTAAATATAAACCAGGAGATAAGCTACTAATAGAAGAATTTGTGTTAGTATAACCCGCAGGTCCTGTCCATGAAAAATCATAATTTGGAACGCCTCCTAAAACAAATACCTGAGCAGAACCATCATTTAATAAACACGTCTCATCTGTAGAGTCTGCAGTGACAACTAACTCATTTGTTGGACCACTAATATTCACAGTTTGACTAGTTACTGTACATCCATTAGCATCAGTTACTATTACATAATAAATATTTGGAGATAAAGATGATGCAGTCTGAGTAGTTTGAGCATTTGCGTCATTCCAGAGATAATAATATGTTGGAGGTATACCTGGTTCAGGTGTTCCTCCAGTTACTGTTGCTGTTATCTCTCCATCATCATAACCATAACAACTTACATCAATTTCTGTAACTGAAACAGTAAGATTAGTTGGTTCGGTCAGAAGTATTTCAGTAGTATCAGTACATCCTTTATTATCTGTAGCTATTACAACATAACTTCCAGATAGAAGATTATTGTTATTAGATAATGTCACTCCATTATTCCATAAATATGTATATGGAGGGGGAGTATTTCCACCTTGTGCTTCTGCCTTTAATTTACCAGTGTTTTCACCAAAACAATCTATAGGATTAACTACATAAGCAGAAACAATAAGATCCTCGGGTTGAGATAAATTATAACTTACAGTATCATAACAACCTTGGGCATCAGAAATAATACAGGTATATATTGTAGAGTTTGAATTATTATCCACACATAAACCTATAGCAGTAGCAGTAGTTTGTAAAAGCGTATCATTCCATTGATAAGAATAAACTGGAGATCCATTTGGACTAATATTTGGAATACCACCTGTGATATCCAATGCTATTATTCCATCACAATAATCGTAACATGTTACATTAGAAGTGCTAGGGTTAATAGCTGATTGTAGTTTGTTATTATCATTAATAATATAATAATCATAATTAGAACAGCCATTTTCATCAATTACAGTCATTCCATAATTTCCAACTGGTAAATTAATTAGTGAATAAGCTGTGTCCCCTGTAGACCATAAATAACTGTAAGTTGTTGGCCCACCAACACCACCGGAGACTATATCCGTTAAAGACCCATTACTCCATCCATCACAAGTAACATGACTAGCTACAAAATTATGCGTGATAGTATCTGGCTCATTATAAACTATACTTTCTAAATATATACAGCCGTAATTATCTTGAACAACAAAATCATAAATACCGGCATTTAAATTACTAACATTTGATGAGAAAGATGATGTTAATGTGTCACCATTCTCTAAGCATGTTTTAATATATGGAGCGGCCCCACCAGAAACAATAAAGTTTGCTGTACCTGAATTATCTCCATTACATTGAATTTGATAATTATTCCATAAAGATGTTGTTATATCAACATTAAGAACTGGCGGCTCATTAATAATTATAATATCCTGCGCCACACAATTATTTTCATCATATACCTCTACGGTATAAGTTCCTGCACTGTAACCATTAAAATAAGCGGTGTTGGTATAATGTAAACCTCCATTTACAGAGTATTCATAAGATCCAACCCCACCCATAGCACTAATATTTTGTATAGAGCCGTTGTTCAGTCCAAAGCATTGTACATGACTAAAAATAGTAGTATCAATATATAATGAGTCAGGCTCTGACATTGTTATAGTATCACTATCAGTACATCCTTTAAAATCTGTAACGGTCATTACATAAGTGTTGGGAGAGATACTATTAAATACTGGAGAAGGTTGAGAAAAAGTAGAAAAACCATCTGACTTAAAATATTGAATATTTATACCTCCAGATGCATATACTGCAATAGAGCCATTATTTGCTGAATAACAAGTTATTTCACTTACAATGAGGGAGTCTAAAGAAATAGAAAATGGTGGCTCGTATATTTCAACTGAATCAATCTTAACACACATATTTTCATCTGTAATGATAACAGTATGATATCCATCATTCAAGCTATAGGCTGATGCAGAGTCACTACCATTACTCCATAGATATGAATAATCTCCTATTCCACCAGTAACAGAGACGATAGCCCATCCATCAGAAAGCCCAACACAAGAAACAGAATCCTTAGTATAAGATGCTAAAATTTCATTAGGCTGATCTACTGAAATAGTTGAAGAAACAGAACATCCATTAGCATCAATAACATCAATAATATGATTTCCAGCTGGTGCATTAGTGTTTGCAAATGTTCCTCCAAAACTCCAATTATAGTTATATAAAGGAGTTCCTCCTGTTACCGTTACTGAAACAAAACCATCAGCTTGTCCGTAACACAGGGCGCTATCAGAAGAAATAGATGTTATCTGTAAAGTATCTGGCTCAGTAATAGAGGCACTAGATGTTGCTGTGCATCCAGAGCTATCAGTTACAGTTATAGAATAATTACCTGGAGACAATCCATTTGCAGTTGCTGTTGTCTGTCCGTCTGACCATAAATAAGTGTATGGTGATCTTCCGCCAATATGAGTGGCAATTAACTCACCATCATTAGCCCCATTACAACTCACGTTATTAATATTTATATTAGTTACATCTAATAGATCTGGTTCATATACATATAAAGAATCGGTATCAATACATCCTAAAGAATCTACAACAGTAACAAAATAAAAGCCTTCATCTAAATTGTTAAATGTATTTCCAGAAGTAACATATGAACTACCTCCATCATTACTGAACTGATAGGGACTAGCCCCTCCAGTAGCTGAAGGAGTAATAATTCCATCTGCATCTCCATAACAGGTAATGTCTTCAATAATTGTAATCAGTTCTGGGTTTTCACCTCCTAGAATTTCAGCTGTATCTGCATCCAAAGAGCAGCCATTAGCATCAGTAACAACTACCGTATAAATACCTGGTAATAAAAATCCAATACTGGGTGTTGTTGCTCCAGTACTCCATAAATAAGAATAATTAGGAGTTGCGCCACTAGCAACTGCCTCAATTTCACCAGAAGCTAAGGTTTGACTGCCAGAACAATTTGAATTACTTAAAACATTTGTAGATGTTTGTAAAATTGATGGTTCTAATAAAGTAATCAAATCAGATGCAGGACATCCATTATCATCAGTGATATTAAGAGTATAAGTTCCAGCACTTAAATTAGTTGCATATGTACTATTTGATCCGTTAGACCAGCTAAAAGTATATGGAGCTGTTCCTCCAAGTGGATTTGGGCCTCCACCAGTACCTGAAACAGACACAGCACCATTGCTTCCTCCATAACAGCTAATTGATGAGTCTAAAGTTATTGTAAAGGCACTTAACTCAGTAGGCTCAGTGATTATTACATTAGTGCTATCGGTACATCCATTACCATCACTAGTATAGATTGAATATGTACCTGCAAAAAGGCCAGTATATACTCCAGTATTTTGTGGAACAGGATAATAAAAAGGTATATAGTATTGATATGTATTTGGGCCTGTACCTCCGCTTGCTATTACTTCAATTCCATTTGAAGGGTCACCATAACACGGAACAAATAGCTGAGAATTTATATAATCAATTTGAAGATTAACAATAGCGCTTTCAGGAGTAGTGATAGAAGAATCAACTGAACAACTATTAGCATCAGTAACAGTAACAGAATAAGAGGTTAAACTATTTAAATTATTTATAGTTGCTGTTGTCTCTCCTGTACTCCATAAGTAAGTATAAGGAGCTGTTCCATTTGGTATAGCTGTAAGTGATGCGTTAAGAGTGTTATTACAAGCGGCTACAGTGTCAAAAGTTAAAGTTAAATCAGCCTCTCCAATAAATACACTTTCATTAAAAGAACATCCATTATCATCAGTAACTATTACAGTATAAGATCCTGTTACTAATGAATTAGCTATGTCTGTTGTCTGTCCATCTGACCACCAGTATGAAAATGGAGTAGTACCTGTATTTGGGTCTACAGTAATTGTCGCTGAGCCTTGTCCAGAACCACAATACTCAGGTATTGAATCCATAGAATATACCCAATCAAGAGGCTCAGATAAAGATATTGTATCATAAGCCGTGCAATTATTTGCATCAGTAACTGTTAAGTAATAATCTCCATAGTTAATAGATCCACATAAATTATTAAATGTTGGGTTTTGAGGCTGAATTAATCCACTCAAGTCATAAACAAGAGAGCCTAAAAGTGCAGGCTCATTAGAAACATTAACAGTAACCGAACCATCACAAACATTAAAGCAGCTGATAGAAGAGGTTGTAACTCCATTCACAGTAAATAGCATTGGCTCAGTAACATTAAGACTAACTGGTGTTCCGAAACACCCAGCACCATCTTGAAGCTGAAGATTATACGTTCCAGCACTAATTGAGAATCCATTATTATTATTAAAAACAGAGTCACTAAAAAAAGTTGTACCATTATCAATTGAAAAAGAAAAACTTGGAGTCCCACCTAAAATATTAGAAAAAACAATTTCTCCATCATTCAAACCATTACAACTAACACCAAATCCATTAAAAGAATTCATTGAAGAAATATCTGCATTAAAAGTTATAGCGTCAGGCTCACTAACATATACAGAATCGTCTGTAGTACACCCATTAACATCTTCTACAGTAACTACATATGATTGATTTCCACATAAATTATTAAATATTGATGAATTTTGAGATGACCCTCCATTAACTGAGTAAGTGTATCCTGGTGTTCCTGTTAGTGTATTATCAACAAAAAATTGAATACTTGCATCACAAATTGCATTACAAGACACCACTGTATTAAGATTTAATGTTCCTGATAGATCAACAGGATCATTAAGAGTAAATATTTCATCATTAGCACATAAATTAGCATCTCTATAGTACAGAGTATATGTTCCTGAAGACAATCCATCAAAGACCGGATCAGTTGTCCAAATTACATTATCAAGAGAGTATTCATATGGAGCGGCTCCGGAAGTTACAGTTGCAGTAATTTCTCCATCTGAAGCTCCATAACACGAAATATCTTGACCATTATAATCTGATGTAACACCTCCATTTACTGATAATATAATAGGGTTCCATATTGTAAACGATGATGGTGAAGAAGAAGAAGTTGGACATCCATTTGCATCAGAAATAGTTATTGAATAAGGTCCAGCACAAAGATTATCTAACAATGTATCTGTTCCGAGAATATTAACTCCGTCAATAGTATATGGCATAGTACCACCAGAAATAGAAATAAGTTCTGAGGCATCACAATATCCAAAACATTGATTACTATCTTGGTCAGACATAGTATTAACAAGTTCATCTGGCTCGTATATTGTAATAGTATCATAATCATATACAGATGGATCCGTAAGCACATTATTTATAAAAGCTGAATTTCCAAAGAATTGAACTGGAAATGCAGTGGCAAATGCAAGTGAATCAACTAAAACCATATAATAGGGAGATTCATCTAAGGAATTCGCAGACACAACAGAACCACTTGTTTGCCAGGTTGAAAAATAAGAGAAGGTTGCAAATGGACCTACTTTAAAAGCTTTTAGCTGATAAGTAACATAAGAAGGAGTACAACCAAGAGGAGGTACAGGACAAGTGTCATTATCAACATAAACATCGATATTAGCAAGATCACCAAAACAATTAATAGGAGTAGAAATCACAAGAGAATCAATAGTAACGAACTGTCCTTTTATATTTGTTGAAAACAAAACCAAAAACAACACAGAAACTAGCAATAATAATTTTTTCATCATATGTAAAAATTAAATGTTTGTTGTAAAAAGCTGCAAGATACAAAAAAAACAACTTATCAAACTAAATCATATAATTACAGTTATCATCTAGTAAGTGTTGATAATTTTCTAGCTTTAAAAAAGATGTTTAAATTGATTGAAAAATAATTTGTTTTTAGCTAATCTCTAACAGTATTGATTAAAAGCTTGATTAAGGTTTTCAGCAATCATTTCTGCAGGTCGTCCTTCAATATGGTGTCTTTCGATAAAATGAACAAGTGCTCCATCTTTAAAGAGCGCTATCGAAGGTGATGATGGAGGATAAGGATGCATGTATTCACGTGCTTTTGCTGTAGCTCCTATGTCTTGACCAGCAAATACTGTAGCAAAAACATCAGGCTTTTGTAAATATTTAGTAGACATCTTCACTGCAGGACGAGCATTTCCTGCTGCGCATCCACACACTGAATTTACCATCACTAAAACTGTGCCCTCCTTTTTATCTAAAATATTAGCAACCTCATCATGATCTTTCATTTCTAGAAACCCAACAGATGTTAGGTCTTCTCTCATTGGCTTACAAATTTCTTCTGGATACATGGTTTTATATTTTAATACAAATCTAAACTTATTTTCGTTTACTTTTAAAAAAATCATGAAGTAATTTTTTAGATTCTTCCTCTAGCAATCCAAACTCAATTTCTGTTTTTGGATGTAAAATCTTTCTTTCTTGTAAACTAAACCCATTCTTTAAATCGCGTGCTCCCACAACAATTCTACTAATTTGAGTCCAAAATGATGCTCCAGCACACATTATACATGGTTCAAGAGTAACATACAAAGTGCATTCATTTAAATATTTTCCACCAAGATAATCTGCCGCTGAAGTAAAGGCCTGCATTTCAGCATGAGCAGTCACATCATTTAAATGCTGCACATAGTTATATCCCCTAGCAATAATCTGATTTTCACATGTAATAACAGCCCCTACAGGAACCTCACCTACATCAAATGCTTTTTGAGCTTCTACAAGTGCTCTACCCATAAAATATTGATCAGATTTTATATTAATTTCCATAAGACAAAGATAGGGGTTATTATAAGTCAATTTTGTAATTTTGTATTTAAACTAAATCAACAGATGTTAAGAACGCATAATCTTGGAGAACTAAGGCTAGAGGATATTGGTAAAGGGGTTACTTTATGTGGATGGGTACAAAAAACAAGGGATCTTGGGGGTATGACGTTTTTAGACCTTAGAGATAGATACGGTATTACTCAACTAACCTTTAACATTGATAGCAATACTGAACTTTGTACTCAAGCTAGGACGTTAGGAAGAGAATATGTAATTCAAATATCTGGAAAAGTTATAGAGAGAAGCTCTAAAAACCTTCAAATTCCTACTGGAGAGATTGAGATTGAAGTGAATAAACTAACAATTCTTAACGAATCAAAAACACCACCATTTACAATTGAAGATAAATCAGATGGTGGAGATGAATTAAGAATGAAGTATCGATATCTAGATATCCGTCGAAATCCTATTAAAGAAAATCTATTATTAAGAAGCAAGATATCTCTAGAGACTAGAAATTATTTAGATGGGGAGGGATTTTTAGAGATAGAAACCCCATACCTAATTAAATCAACTCCAGAAGGGGCAAGAGATTTTATTGTTCCTTCAAGAATGAATGAGAAACAATTTTACGCACTACCTCAATCACCTCAAACTTTTAAACAACTACTAATGGTTGGGGGTATTGATAAATATTATCAGATTGTAAAATGCTTCAGAGATGAAGATCTACGTGCTGACAGACAACCTGAATTCACACAAATAGATTGTGAAATGTCTTTTATTGATCAGGAAGATATCCTAAACACATTTGAAGGATTAACAAAACATCTTTTAAAAAAAATAAAAGGTGTTAAGATTACTGATTTTCCAAGAATTACATATGATGATGCAATAATGTTATACGGAACAGACAAGCCTGATATAAGATTTGATATGATATTTATAGATCTTACAAAGGAAGTTAAAGGTCATGGTTTTGAAGTGTTTGATAAATCTGAAATTGTAATTGCAATTCGAGTTAAAGGATGTTCTAGCTACACAAGAAAGCAATTAGATAAACTAGTGGACTTTGTTAAAACACCACAAGTTGGGGGGTCTGGATTAATTTACTGTAAGTATAATGAAGACGGAACATCTAAATCATCTGTCGATAAATTTTTTGATGAAAAAGCAAGATTAGATTGGTCAAAAAAATCTGAATGTAGCGATGGGGATTTACTTTTAATAATGTCCGGGGAAACAGCGAAAACAAGAAAAGCTTTAGGTGTACTTAGATTAAAAGTAGCAGAAGATCTTGCTCTTAGAAATTCTGATGAATTTGCTCCCTTATGGGTTCTGGATTTTCCGCTTTTAGAATGGGATGAAGACTCTCAAAGATATCACGCAATGCATCATCCTTTTACATCACCAAAAAAAGAAGACATATCAAAAATTGAAACAGATCCAGCATCAGTAAGAGCCAATGCATATGACCTAGTTCTTAATGGTAATGAAATTGGTGGAGGGTCAATAAGAATTCATGATAAAGAATTACAAAAATTAATGTTTAAACATCTTGGGTTTTCAGATGATGAGGCTCAAGAACAATTTGGGTTTTTAATGGAGGCTTTTGAATATGGGGCTCCACCACATGGAGGAATCGCTTTTGGGTTTGACAGATTATGTGCAATAATGGGAGGAGAAGAAGGTATTCGTGATTTTATTGCTTTTCCAAAAAATAATTCTGGTAGAGATATTATGATTGACTCACCTTCAAGTATTGATAAAGAACAATTAGAAGAGCTTAATATAAAATTAAAATGATAATGAAGAAACAAGACTCTGTTTTTGTGCCAATCATTATTACTTTATCAATACTTATTCCTCTTGCAGTTGCAGCTCTTATGATATTTTCAAATTATTTACACATTAATAGCGAAAATAATTACAGCTATCTTCCACTTTTCCACGCAATATTGAATGGAATAACTGCCGTCTTACTTTTCTTTGGATTTATTCTGATAAAGAACAAAAAGAGTAAATTACATAAACTATGTATGATCTCTGCTTTTGTATTATCATCAGTATTTCTAGTTTCCTACGTTTTTTCAAAATTAGTTTTAGATCATGCAACAACAAAGTATTTAGGAGAATATGTAATTACATATCGTTTTATTCTTATTTCACATATTTTACTATCAATTCCTGTTTTGCCTTTGGCTTTATTTTCTATGTACAGGGGGCTAACAGGAGAGTTTGAAAAACATAAAAACATAGTAAAATGGACATTCCCCGTATGGATGTATGTCGCTATTACGGGAGTTATGGTGTATTTATTTATGGCACGTTACTACTAGGATGAAAGAAAATAAATCTGTTATAATCTGGTTAATTTCAGGTTGTTTACTAATATTTACCATGGTAATAGTTGGGGGTATAACTAGGCTTACTGGTTCGGGGCTATCAATGGTAGATTGGAAGTTTTTTATGGGGTCCATACCTCCATTAAACAATCAGCAGTGGTTAGAGACATTTGAACTATATAAGCAATTTCCTGAATTTCAAAAACAAAATTATATGTTTTCTCTCACTGAATTTAAAAACATTTTTTTTTGGGAGTATATTCATCGTTTACTTGGGAGACTTATTGGTTTAGTATTTATAATCCCTTTTCTGTATTTTCTTATAAAAAGAAAATTATCTAAAAAATTATTTTTCCAATGTACCATACTACTATTTATGGGGGCTTCACAAGGAATTATTGGATGGTGGATGGTAAAAAGTGGACTGATTAACAATCCGAATGTAAGTCATTTTAGACTAGCTACTCATTTAATCACAGCCTTCCTAACCTTCTCATATACATTTTGGATAGCCTTATCTCTAATTTTCCCAAATAAAAATCATCAAAATAAAATATTATATAGATTATCTTACTTATTAATGATTCTAGTGCTAATTCAAATAATATATGGAGCTTTTGTTGCAGGGCTAGATGCCGGAAAGGTTTATAATAGCTGGCCAAAAATGAATAATCAATGGATAGCAGAATCTGTTTACTCAATGACTCCTTTTTGGAACAACTTTATTAATGGAGTAGCTGGAGTGCAATTTATTCATAGAACTTTTGCATTTGTGGTTTTAGCTCTGGTCATATACATATATTTTAAATCAAGAAAATTTAAGTTAATTAAGACTGAAAAAAATGCAATCAATTTTTTGCTGATAACAGTTGTTTTTCAGGTGGTATTAGGTATTATAACGCTAGTAATGGCAGTGCCTGTATGGCTTGGAGTTTTTCATCAAGTCGGAGCTTTTGTTCTACTAGGCTCTACGGTTTTCTCAATTTTTATTTTTAAAAAGACCACATAAAAATCCACTTATCTAACACATAAACAAGCTGCATAACAGGTAAATACACAAAGGAGGCTAGCATTACTTTTTTTGCGCTTTCATCGTTATTATTACTAAGCAAGCGATATGATTTAGTCGAGAACCACGCCCCTAAAGCCAATATCACAAAGAAAGAACCTATAGACATACTTAGGTTATCTAAATCTAAGAAAAATGGCAATACAGAAACAATTGTCATTACAAGAGATACTACAAATGCTATCGTAGCTGGATAAGGCCCCTTTTTACCACCATACATCATTTTAAATCCTGCTTTTTTATATTGATCATCTTGAATCCAGGCAATTGAAATAAAATGAGGGAATTGCCAAAGAAATTGAATAGCAAAAAGAATTCCAACTGCTAAACCAAAATCATCTGTTGCTGCAACCCAACCTAATAAAACTGGTATGGCTCCTGGAATTGCACCAATAAATATTGATGCTGTTGACATACGTTTTAAAGGAGTATATGAAAGAACATATATCATTAAAGATAAAAGCCCAAATACAGATGATTTTGATAAAAACCCATAAAAACTTCCGTGAGGCTTAATAAGGCTTAAAAAATAAAAGCCTACAATTCCTATAATAATAGAGAAAATAACAGCACTTGAAGATGTTAGATTCTTCTGAGGAAGGGGTCTTCCTGCAGTTCTTATCATTAGCTTATCGTAATCCTTTTCTAAAATCTGATTAAATCCATTTGCAGATCCTGTTACTAAAAACCCTCCGGCTATAAGTAAAAAAAACTCTTCAAAATTAAAAACAGTGACGCCAATTAGATATCCTGCTATGGAAGAAAAAACTACTGTACAAGAAAGTCTAAACTTTAAAAGTTGACCGTAATATTTGAGATGTTCAATCAAAAAAATTAATTTACTTGCTTAACTTTTTTGTTTTGAAAATACCAAAACAAACAAAAAAATAAAATTAAAATATATGGCATAGCCATTAAATATAAAATACCATCATTTAGGCCTGCTCCAGCACTCCCTCCTTCTTTTAAGTTAGCTTCTACTACCGCCTTGCACATTGCGCATTGTGCGCTTAACTTTACTTGAAAAGCTAACACCATGAAAAAGAAAATACAAATCCTATTCTTCATCTTCTTTTTTTGGTTTTTTATATTCCGCCATTAATACGTTAACATCATTTACTAGATCCTTCATTTGGGCATCATTGGTACCATCATATACCCCAACTACATTGTTATTCTTATCAATACCGGAACGAACCCTTCCTTCTTTATCAATTAATACAAAATATTCAGAATGTAAAAACCCACCTGGAGCTAATGAATCCATGCTTACATTTACAAAATAGGATTGTGCTATTTTATACAATTCCTCTTTTTCCCCAGTAACAAAATCCCAGTTAGATAAATTAATATTCACATTTTTCACCTTTAACTCATTTACATAATTAAGCATTCTCTCTGGTGTATCATTAAGTGGATCAACTGTATGCGATAGAAATTTTATATTAGGAAAAGTGCTCAGTTTGTCTTGAACATAAGCCATGTTTTTTGTCATGACTGGGCAAATAGTAGGGCATGAAGTGAAAAAGAAATTAGTAATATAAATATTACCCTTAAAACTATCATTAATAACAACTTCATTGTTTTGGTTGATAAAAGAAAAATCAGGAATTTGATGACCTTCATGGCCAATTACTTCTAATTTGATAAAGTTGTTAGATCCTTGGGTAACATAGAAATATGTTATTGCGGGTAATACTAAAATAGACGCAAGTATCAATCCTTTTACTGATATTACAGAGCTTAATACAGTGATTAAAAAATTGTTGCCTTTATCATTCACATTTTAAATCATTAAATAAGCATGAGCCCCCTCACTTAATAAAATAAAAAGCAAATAAGGCACTAATATAAATGCAGGTAGTAGAATAGTCCATTTTAATGTTGTTCTTTCAAAACCTAAATGCATAAAGACAAGTACAATGTACCCCCCTTTAATTAACGTAAGTATAATAAAAATATGATTTAATAATTTAGTGCCTAAAAACTGGGTCTCATCTAAAAACACTGGCCTATATAGCCCTAAACACACTTCAAATGTAGTTAATCCTAATAGAATCCAGAATACTTTCCAAATCCACCAATTACCTTTATCTTGTTCTTCTTTCATAATTTCTATACCTTAATTAAACTAAATAAAAGAATGTAAATACAAACACCCATACTAAATCTACAAAGTGCCAATATAATCCTACTTTCTCTACCATTTCATAATGTCTTCTTTTTTCATAGGTGCCTTTAATCACATTAATTAAAATAATAATTAAAATGATAACTCCACTAAATACGTGAAATCCATGAAACCCTGTAATAAAAAAGAAATAATCGGCAAATAATTGAATTCCATATTCATTATGTTCTAGCTCAGCCCCTAACAGAACTTTAGTTGCATGTTCCTTGAGATATTTTATTGATTCTTCATTTGACAAATATTCTTTATCTGCTTTTCTAATATTGTATTGTGTTTGATTCTGAAGTTTTGCAATAACTTCTTCTACTGTAAAATGATGATGATTTCCATCATGGCCATTTACACCCATCATAGTATAAACAGAAGACAAGTCTTCTCCTTCGGCAATATGCACAACATATTCTGTTTTTGTGTCTATACCTCCTCTATCTCCATGTATAAAATGGCCCCATTCCCAAGCTTGAGAGCCTAAAAACATACACCCCCCCACAATAGTTAATGAAAGCCATAGGATAACTTTATTTTTCTGCATTTTATGCCCATAGTTTACTGCCAATACCATAGTAACCGAACTCATGATAAGAATAAAAGTCATCAAGGCTACAAAAAGTAAAGGATGGTCGCCATGCATAAATGGAAAATGTGTGAAAACTTCTTCGGCTTTTGGCCATACATCCTCATACTTGAAACGACTAAACCCATAAGATGCTAAAAAAGCAGAAAACGTAAGGGTATCTGTAATTAAGAAAAACCACATCATTAATTTTCCATAGCTTGCTACATATGGCTTATCACCTCCCTTCCATGCTTGCCCGTAAGTTGCTGTATCTGACATAAATTTTAAATTATTAAAAATCTCAACAAAAATAAAGATTTTGTTATTTACTCAACTATTTTATTTCTCTTTATCATAAATAGTTTAAAAAACAAAATATGTATATCCATAATAGAGCTAGAAAATGCCAATAAATAGAGGTCAGTTCTAATCCTAAATAGCTAATAGAATTATATCTGTTTCTTTTAGTATTTATTATTGTAATAAATAAAACTATTAATCCTGCAAATAAATGAACTAAATGAGCTCCAGTTAAGACATATATTAGTGATAATTCTTTTGGCCCTCCACTAAAGACAATATCATTTAAGAATAATTGCCCCCACCCTTTAAACTGACAATAAGTAAAAAGCAATCCTAAAATAAATACAAACGACATCATACTAAATATTGGTTTATCTTTCTTTATCCTTATTTTTATAATAATCAATAAAACACTACTCGTAATAATTACTATAGTAGAATACATAAACCAAATTGGTAATTCAGGAAATTGCATTTTATCAACAAAAATAATCGAAGTCCATCCTGCAAATAACATGCAGATACTTCCCATCCCTATCCAAAGTAGTTGTTTTAATGATTTTTCTTTAGATAACAGCTCTTCGTTATTCAATGATTTGTTTTTTAGTACACTCATAAATAGTGCTAGTGTTCCTTTTCTCCTTCTTTCAATGGAACTGTTTGTGGTATAAAATCTTCGTCAGCCCCTGGCTTTGAGTAATCATAAGCCCAACGCTTAACCACTGGCAACTCTCCCGGCCAATTACCATGCATCCTTTCAATAGGTGCGGTCCATTCTAAGGTGTTTGATTTCCAAGGATTTTGACTTGACTTAGTCCCTTTAAAAATACTATAAAAGAAATTAAAAAGGAAAATCGCCTGCACTACTGCGCCTGCTAATGCAAAAAAAGTTATAATACTATTAATATCACTTAATCCATCAAACATTGGGAATGCACTATTAGTATAATACCTTCTTGGAAGCCCAGCTAAACCTAAAAAATGCATAGGGAAAAATACCCCATAAGCACAGATAAATGTTCCCCAAAAATGAAGGTATCCTAAATTCTTATTCATCATTCTCCCATACATTTTAGGGAACCAATGATACACCCCAGCAAACATTCCATAAATAGCGGAAAGCCCCATTACAATATGGAAATGTCCTACTACAAAATAAGTGTCATGCACATTAATATCTAAAGCACTGTCTCCAAGTATAAGTCCTGTTAGGCCTCCTGTAATAAATGCAGAAACTGTACCAATAGCAAAAAGCATGGCTGGAGTAAAACGAATGTTAGCTCTCCAAAGAGTTGCTAGCCAATTAAATACCTTAACAGCTGATGGAATTGCAATAAG
>TARA_B110000116_G_scaffold269345_1_pt1 | contig 19784 bp, 11 predicted proteins | sample TARA_B110000116 | Tara Oceans TARA_B110000116 (sample SAMEA4397355) | marine metagenome | biome: Polar Biome; feature: [ZZZ] marine water layer (ENVO:01000295); material: water (ENVO:00002006), including particulate matter (ENVO:01000060) such as... | depth 199 m
GTTTTTCTGAGCTTATTGACTGAGGCTGAATTCAAGTTTTCTCCTTCCTAGTGGACATTATGGTTGGGATACATTAAAACTCTTAATCAATGATTGCCATGTGATTCACATAAACTGTATTCCATACCTACTATAGGGTTTAGATGGCTATTCCAAAACATTTTGACCGAAGTATTCTGATATCACATCTCCACGACCAGTTTTGGTCGCAAGAGTATTATCTCGCAGCAAATAAGCTGAAGGATTGGAAAGCGACCAAAGGAACAGGGTGGGCGAAAGACCTTTTCAGAAAAATTGATGAGGTTGATTCTGACGTAACTCAAGAAAAAAGGGAAGTATTGGAAACGAATGCGTCTAGGCGACTCATAAAATCGTATTTTCGAAAGACTCAGCAATTTTGTAGCAGGGGTTTCTTAGAGCGTGGAGATCTTTCTGAACATCTGGCGATGCCTCAACGTCTTTCGATGTTGTTTGAGATCATCGAAGTCTTTGAATATGCTAGGGAACCTGACTACAACAGAGAAATGTTCGATTTTTATGATGATTTACATAAGGTTCAGTTGTTTCGTCCAGGTCGGTAGTGGCAGGTGTGAAGGTTGTTTCGGTGCCTGCATCGGTTGTCCGGTCGGCTTGAAGTCGTCCAAGTTGTTGTCAATGGAATTGAGTAATGGTTTTGTGTGTTGAATCGTCATCGAAGTGAGGAGGGTTTCTAATTGACCTGGGTTCTAACAAAAGCAAGAGAAAATAAACTTATGATTTTTGAACGACATTATAGAGTCCGTGCTTTAAAGTGGGTTTCAGTTGCCCTGATAGCTATAGGTTTTACGACGCCGACGATAGCCCAAGTTATACCCACCCCAGAGTCAGTCCTTGGCTTTCCAGTAGGAGCAGATTTTGAACTGGCGAACTACGAACAAGCTCTCGAATATTTTCAAAAACTGGCCGATGCTTCTGATCGAGTTGAGTTGCAACGGGTTGGTGAAACGAGCTATGGCAAGCCCTGGTATCTGGCGGTTATTTCTTCTGGCTCCAACTTAAAGGACCTAGAGCATTATCGGGAGATTAGCCAAACGCTAGCGTATCCGCCAGATGATATGACTAGGGAAGATGCAAGAAAATTGGCTATGGAAGGCAAAGCAATTGTGCATATTGATGGCGGATTACATTCGACTGAAGCAGCCCACGCACAGCATACTATCCAATTGGCTTACAATTTGGTGACCGGTGATGGAGACGAAGAAATCGCTGAAATCCTGGATAATGTGATTCTACTTCTCTGGTTCAGTCTAAATCCTGATGGTCAAACGATGGTTTCAGACTGGTACAAATCTAATCTCGGCACACCTTATGAGACTGCTGGGACCCCATTTTTATATCAAAAATATGTAGGTCACGACAACAATCGTGATGGGTACATGATCAATCAAATTGAATCGAGAGTAGTCACTCGAGTGGATCGGCATTGGGAACCACAGATCATTTATAACCATCATCAAAGTTCACCTTTCCCTACACGGATATGGATTCCACCTTTTGCGGAACCGATTAGTCCGAATGTTCACCCCTTGATGTGGCGGACAGTCAATTTGATTGGCATGGCAATGGCTCAGGCTTTGGAGGAGAGAGGCCAAGAAGGTGCATACCATATGGGGAACGGATTTGATAATTGGTATCCAGGTTTCATGGACCATGCAAATAATTTCCATAATGTAGCTTCTTTATTAACAGAAACAGCCCTATATCGCTATGCGACACCACATTTCTATACCATCGATGATTTTCCTGCCAAGGATAGAGATTTGCGACCTGGATCTCTTTATCCTAGTCCCTGGAGAGGGGGATGGTGGAGGATAGGAGATGCTGTTGATTATATGTTGACCGCTTCTGTATCGGTATTGGACGTAGCGGCGAAATACAAGAGAGATATTCTTTTCAATCGTTTTCAGGCTGCTAGAGATGTCACCGAACAGTACAGATACGAACCACCTTACGCCTATTTTATCTCTCAAGAACAGCGGGATCCGATAGCCGCTGTAGAGATGCTTAGACGTCTCGCCTTTAACGGGATTGAAATAGGTCAGCTTGAAGAGACTGTTTCCATTGAAGGAATCAGTCATTCTAAGGGATCCTGGGTCATTCCAATGGATCAACCTAACGCGAACTTCGTACGCCAGCTTTTTTCTGTACAGGAATACCCAGATCTCAGAGAATATCCAGAGGGACCTCCAGAACAGCCCTATGACGTTTCAGGTTGGACTTTGCCCTATCAGTTCGACGTAAGAGTAGTGGAGTTAACTGCTCCGCTAAACGAGGAAGTTCGAAGCAAGATAGTTAACCTTGAAGATGATCCTCTATCCTGGGATGATAAGGTCGATGCTCAGACTTGGGATACTCCGCCAGGTGTAGGGTTCGATAGCCACCCAGTAGCACGCGCTGTAGTTCCTCTCGAAAGGAGGATTGCAGGTAGTGGGCCAGCGTTATACTTAAGTCCATCTGAAAACAATTCATACCGTGCTGTTTCACGTGCTTGGGCAGAAGGTGCAGACGTTCGTTTTTTACACGCTTCCAAAACTGCGATGGGCTCAGAGAGTGGGCAATGGCTCATCAACGGTATGTCAACATCCTCCCAGGACAACCTTGTGGACGAATTCTCTCTTCGAGCAAGAAGAGGTGTTACCTCTGGGTTATCAATCAGGCAACCACGGATTGGCCTTTATCGTCCCTGGGCAGCCAACTCAGATGAAGGTTGGACACGTTGGGTTTTAGAAATGTATCAGATAGAACACACGAGCCTCTATAATGCTGATGTGAAGGCCGGGTCACTCAATTCTAGATATGATGTGATTGTCATGGCAGATATGAGTCGTGATCAGATCATGACTGGGTTTGCCAAGGGATCTGTGCCCGCTAAATACTCGGGAGGGATTGATGCAAGTGGGGCTCGTGAAATTGATAAATTCGTTAGGAACGGAGGGACTCTAGTTACGATTAATCGTTCTAGCGGTTTTGCTATAGATGAACTCCACCTTCCTGTAAGTAATGTGGTCGCTGATATTCCTCGTCAGGAATATTTTGCAGGAGGGGCCATTGCAGAGATCATAGTAGACAAGTCTCATCCGATCATGACTGGTATGCCAGAGCGAGCAAAAATGTTTGTCGGATCCAGTCCAGTTTTTACAGTTGAAGAGGGTTTTCAAGGTGCGGCTCTGGCCAAGTATGGCTCTAGCGGTTCTCCACTGCTATCTGGGTATTTCCTCGGCGAGGAACATGTGCAAGGCTTTGCTGCTGCGATGGAGGTATATCATGGAGCTGGCAGGGTGGTTCTTTTGGGCTTAAGGCCCCAATGGAGAGGTCAGCCATTCGGTACCTTCAAGATACTTTTTAATTCAGCACTGTATTCCCAAGAAGTAGCTACCAATACCCAGAAAAATGAAGAATTCTGGAAAGTTCCTGAAAAACAGAAATAGATGAATCAGGAGAGGTTGCTGGTGTACTAGACCAGCGGCACATTTTTAAAAGAATATTAGGAGAAAATTAAGTGACCAATGCGGAGAATGGCAAGCATCTAGGTGGTTTTAGTCGCAGAGATTTCCTTCAACTTGGAAGTGTTGGGACGTTGAGTACCATGTATGCTTGTGATCCTCAGGAAAGCACTATTGGGGAAGGATCGATTCAGACGTTGATTTCTACACCGCAATCGGCAGATGATCATAGCTGGAAGGATATCAGAGGAAGCTTTATTCTCGATAGCGACTCGGTCTATATGAATAACGCTAGCTTGGGTTTGCCACCTTTGGAAGTAGTGCAGGCTGTTACCAGGGGTTATAGGGCTATTTCAGAAGATCCCATAGCTGGGAAAACGATACTTCAAGAGATTATCACTCAGCGTGTCAAACCTCAGTTATCTAGGATGTTTAACGTAGAAGACAATCAGATTGTGTTAACTAGGAATGCTTCCGAAGGCCTGTATCTTCAAAGCCTGGGTTTGAAGATACATCCGGGAGATGAAGTATTGATCACTACTCAGGAACATCCAGCAGGCTATAGGCCTTGGAGAGTACGTGAGGATCGCGATGGAATCCGAGTATCGGAGGTGTTCATTCCAAGTCCTTTTACGTCTAAAGATGACGTAATAAGTAGGGTGAGGAATTCTATAACAGCAGAAACCAAAGCAATTTCATTTTGTCACGTTACACGAGGCGGACATTTATATCCGGTGAAAGAGCTTGTTGAACTAGCGAGGGAATATGGACTTTTCTCTTTGGTGGATGGAGCGCAGGCAGTGGGACAGTTCCCGATCGATCTTGCTGAGATCGGTTGCGATGCGTATTCGGCGAGTCTTCACAAATGGATGCTGGGTCCCATCGGGACTGGGTTTCTTTTTGTAAGCCAGAGGGGGCGCAGTGCTATTCAAACGTCCTTTTCAACAGATGCAACTTCGGATGCGGCAGCCTATGCTCCTCCAGGGACTGTAAGTCTACCAGTTTATGCGGGACTAGAAGTAGCACTGGACATACTCACCTCGATAGGTCTTCACAGGATTGAGGATAGGTGCAGATTTCTTTCAGATTATTTGAAAGAATCTCTGGGAAAATTAGGTGGTGTGAAGATGCTCAGTGGAAATTCCACAAAGCTTTCTTGTCCTGGATCCACAATCTTTGAAGTGAGAGGTATTGATGCGGTCAGCTTTGTTTCTGTGATGGCTAAAGAACACAAGATCCATGTTGATGAGCACCAAAGAGATGGACATAATGCGATAAGGATATCAACGCATATCTATAACACCCAAGAAGAGATTGACCGTCTTGTCGAAGCCCTGAAACAGGAAATGAAAAAAGCTTAACATTTCAGTAAGGAGTTTGCTGAAATCCTTTAATATCTTAACTTTTAACTGTGAGTTGGATGCAACTTTTACTGGGTAGGAGAATTATGCGTATAAAGACAGCATTTGTTTTGCCATTGTTTCTAGGGACAGTTGGCTTGATGGCCTGTGGCTCTGGTGATAGTGCCTCAGATGGTGGAGATGTTGGAGAGATTTCTATGAGCTCAGCGGTAACGTACCCTGAATGTCGGGTTGCTCCTGCAACGGAAAGATATCCGGAGAGGGGCAGTCCAGAAGAATTGTCAGGGAGATCGAGTCCTTTAGAAGACGTCACATTGGATTATGAAAATGGGGTAGGCCGGCTTTGTTATGGAGCGCCTTCTGCACGTGATAGAGAAGTAATGGGTGGTCTAGTACCCTTCGGGAATCCTTGGAGAGCTGGGGCCAACGAACCTACCACATTGCATCTGACTGCTCCTGCACTTCTTGGGACCGTTCCTGGTGAATCAGGTATTGATGCGTTTATGGCTCTAGACCCAGTGCGTTTAGAGGCTGGCTCATATTCGCTGTATGCAATTCCTGGCGAGGATGAATGGGAAATCCTTGTGAATCCTAATCATGAGCGTTGGGGAGTTCCAATAACGGATGAAGTACGTTCAACCGAGATCGGTAGCTTCAAGGTTGTACCTGAAGCAACTGATGAAATGGTCGAAACGATGTCATATGACTACTACTCCAATAGTGAAAATACTATGGGAAATATTTCTATGATGTGGGAGAACACACGAGTAAGATTCCATCTACATCCTGGTGGGTGAAGACTTCTTGCTCATCCTGAGATGTTTTTGAGTTTAGAATGTATTGAAGGGTTGCTGGACATATAGTCTGGCAACCCTTCAAGTTTTCTGGCCTCATCTTTTTTGCTGCAGGTAAGGTATTGGTGCTGTAACCCAAGGAGGTGCCTTCTCCCCTTTGAGGTAGTGGCCAAACCATCGTAGAATTTTTCTATGGTAATCGACCTGGTTTGCTTCTTTGCGGAGTCCGTGGTCTTCGTCGTGATAAGCGACCATTGTCAAATGCTTACCAGCGCGACGTGCAGCGTTGTAATATTCGATGCTTTGACGCCAATCCACGTTACGGTCTGCATCTCCAACTTCTAACATCAGAGGTGTATTTAGTTTCTCTACATTGAAGACAGCTGAATTCCTGATGTATGCGTCGAGGTCCTCCCAATAGGGGACTTCCATCCTCTCCTGCCCTGTTTCGAAATGCCCAGATTCAGGTTGTGAACTGGCCCAAAAGATAGAACCGTACATACTGATTAGATTTGTTAGTGGTGCTCCGGCGACTGCTGCTGCGAAAATGTCAGTATTTGTTACTGCAAAGGCAGTCTGATAGCCTCCCCATGAGTGTCCTATGAGTCCGATGCGAGTAGGATCAACGCCGATGCCTTGTTCGATAACAGCCAGGATCGAGTGTTCCATTGTTTGGGTAGATGAAATTCCAGGGTCTCGAGCATCGAACACAATGTCAGGTTGCCATACAAAATATCCCAATGAGGTCCATACAGACCAGTTATAGTAACTTCGTTCGGATGGAGGCATGTACTGTTTAGCACTTTGGGATCTTTTCTCGTAGATATATGTAATCATAGGGTACGTCTGAGAGGGATCATAATTGGCTGGATAGAAGAGAGCTCCCTTTAATTGCTTTCCTCTATGGTTCTTGTACTGTACCAATCCACTTTTGCCCCAATCGTAATCGTTATGGAAACTATTAATACGTGTAATCTGTTTTGTATCACTTAAGGAAGAATTTGCGACAAAATAATCTGGTGGATCATCGAAATCCTGAGCGATGTAGGCGTATATATCTGCTTGCGAAGCCTTGGATAATTGATTGAGGTTATTGTCTTCATAAACAAGGGTTTCAACGTTTCCATTTTGCAATCGAGCGAAGCCATGGTTTAATGTCCATTCCCCTTCAAGCTGCAAATACAGATCGGTTTCCAAGTCTATATACTTCTCCTCGTCCAAGTTGATGTAGCGGTGTATAATTTGGTCCATCGATCCATTGGTGAGTTTTTTGGCTGATCCCGTGACATCCAGTTGCCACATGTCATACTTGTCATACACAACTATGGATTGTCCATCTTTGGACCATCCTGCAAATCCAAAGGGAGGTTTTTCTTCGACAGGGTGGTCAAATTCTCTGTTGTTAAAGTCCGTCAATGCTGCATTTGAAATTGTAGATTCCACTCCAGATGATAAATCGACAACGTGGTAGGCTTCTCTGCCAAAATAGGACAGGTATTTTCCAGTTGGGCTTACCTGCCAAGGGAAGGAAACTGCACTGATTCTTGCCAGGTGTTCTCCAGAAGACGGATCAATGGCATAGACATCTTCCTTTGGTCTTCCGAACATAGAGGCGAAATCAAATGGTGTCTGGTCAGTTGCGGTGACTACTTGCCCTCCTGCATGTAAGAGGGGATCAGTCATGGAGTCATCAGTAAGGACTAAAACTCTGTGTTCGTTAGGATGCCATACAGCCAGATCACTTCGCCTTAGATCTTCGAGTGAATCTCTCTTTTGTTCTGGTATCACACGACGGTCGAAAGAATTCCATATTTCTACTTCTGGTTTCTCAGACATCGATGTAGAAGCTTCGGTTTCTGCCGATGTTCCCATTTCAATTGGAGTCGCCTTCACACCAAAAAAAAGAGAAGATCCATCTTCAGACCAGCTGATGGAGCGATAAGAAACAATGTTATGATCCGGTAGAATCTCTTCAGTCATCGTTTCATCAAGACTGGAACAAACACGATTTAACTCCAGATGTTTGCACATTATTACAGTTTGCGGAGCGTGGGGAAGGGAATCCTTAGTTACTGACTGGAAGAAGGCGAGGTCACTAGATTCATTTCTCCAGGCCAGTCCAGTGTATTTCCAGTTTGTAGCCTCTAGAGTACGAAGATTTCCCGAATTAGGTTCATATAATTGCACGTTGTTATCCATTTCTTCGTCTTCGGTTACAAATGCCAGCAAATCTCCAGATGTTTGCCAGGCTGATTCTTTTACTTTGGCAAACGAGACGTTGCTTTCTTTAGAAAGACTTTGGATCGTCACAGTGGAAACACTAACATTCTCATCGGCAGGATAACGCTTCAGTAGAAGGTGAGGATTTCTCCCACTAAATGAGAATGATTCCACTTCAGGGATTGTGGTTGAAGCCTCGGTTAGCAGGTGGGTATAGCCCATCTGCTTCCGTTGAGTGTCGGCATCTTCTTCCACAGGCTCTTGTATTGCGTATGCAATCCATTCACCATCGCTGGAAAAACTTGGATTTGATGCAAATTTTATTGTAATGACATGGCTGTCCTCTATTCTATGGATTTGAAGTTCGTCTTTCTCATCGATACGAGAAACCTCAACAGCTAGCCACTTTCCATCAGGTGAAAACTGGCCTGAGGTGATGGATTCCCATTTGCCGTAATCTTGTGGGCTGACTGGACTCTTCTTGTTTTTCTGGCCCAGTAATGGCGAAAGACTGGAAATGATGACAAAGCTTATAAGACAGGTGATTCTAAAGTATGGCACTGGAGTCCCTCCTTCGAGGTCAAAGCTTTCTTCCACAATAGCAGTTAGGAGCAATTGCTATCTCCACTGGATATTCAGAGGCTGGCTTGTAATTCTATGGGTCTCAAGTGCATAATGTTAGTGGTGATTCTAAAGTATTGGTGAACAGGACTATCTATAGATAGGGGAATATGGTTAGATGAGAATTTTGTCAGGAATTCGAAAGCACTGGAAAACGATTGGGTACTCTTCACTTGGTTTGACTTTGATGATGGCTATGTCACTGCAAGCGCAATCGATACCTACCCCCGAGTCAGTTCTCGGCTTTCATCCTGGAGAAGATTTCCAGTTGGCCACCTATGAAGAGTCCCTGAAGTACTTTCGACTTCTAGATGCTTCTACCGACCGAATGATGTTGGTCAATACGGGCGAAACGTCAGAGGGTAGAGCTTGGTATATTGCCATAGTATCGAGCGCTGAAAACTTGGCCAACTTAGATGAGTATCGATCGATAGCAGCAGAAATTGCCAGTCCCGGACATCTTACAGACTCTGAGGCAAGAGACATGGCTTCGAGAGGTAAGGCGGTAGTCGACATCAATGGGGGCTTGCATGCATCTGAAGTAGCAGGCGCTCAACACACTATTCAACTTGCTTATGATTTGGTCACCGGGGAGAGTAAGCGCATTCAATCGATTCGTGAGAATGTGATTACAGTACTTTGGCCCTCTTTGAATCCGGACGGTCAAACTATGATAGCTGATTGGTATAAATCGAATCTGGGCACCCCGTTCGAAGTAGCTCCAATGCCGAAGCTCTATCAGAAGTATATAGGTCATGACAATAACCGTGATGGCTACATGTTAAACATGGTTGAATCAAGAGTTCTAGCTAGAACATGGAGAACTTGGGAACCTCAGATCATCTATGTCCACCATCAGAGTTCTCCTTTCCCGACACGGATCTGGTTGCCCCCATTTGCCGAACCTGTCGCAACCCAAACTCCGCCTATTATGGCTCGACAAGTGAACATGATAGGTATGGCGATTGCTCAGTTGTTAGAATCAAGAGGCCAGGTCGGCTCTACTCATATGGAGAAAGTTTTCGACGCCTGGTACCCCGGCTATGTGGATTACATGCCTATGTTGCAAAATCAAGCTTCTTTTTGGACTGAGACTGGGCTTTACCGTTATGCCACACCGCATTTCTATACTCTTTCGGATTTCCCGGAGAGTCGGCGCGACCTTAGGGTTGAAGCCCTTTATTCAAGTCCATGGAAAGGTGGGTGGTGGAGATTGGGTGATGCAGTAGACTATATGATTACGGCCTCTGTAGCAGCGCTCGATTATGCGGCTAAGTATAGGGAAGACATCCTGTATAACCGTTATCAATCGGGTCGAAGTATTATTGAAAAATATAGAAACGAGCCTCCCTATGGTTATTTTGTTAGGCAGGATCAGAGAGACCCTGTGGCGGCTGTTGAGCTTCTTAGAAGACTCGCCTTCAACGGTATCCGTATTTCCCAACTACAGGAAGCTGTGACCCATGAGGGTGTCACCTATGAGACCGGTACATGGGTCATTCCAATGGATCAGGAATTTGCTGAACTGGCCAGACAAGTGTTGGACGTTCAAGTTTATCCGGATTTGAGGGAGTATCCAGGAGGTCCGCCAGAACAGCCTTATGACGCGGCGGGCTGGACACTTCCTTATCAGATGGATGTAGAAGTCGCGGTCGCAACGCAACCGATGGGAGCAGAGATCAGGTCTGCTTTGAGAGAGATCAGGAAAGACCCGATGGCTTGGGATGAGGAAATCACAGATGCATCAAAGTTTGATTCTCCCCTAGGTGTTGGTTTCGACAGTCATCCCGTGGCTGCAGGCATTACTCCCCCACCAGGACGTTTAGTTGGATCTGGCTCTGCCTTGATAGTGGATCCTTCTCAGAATAATACTTTTGCAGTTCTCAATCGATCATGGGATATGGGTGCAACAGTTAGGTCAGTAACTCGAGATAGAAAAGTGTTATATCAAATTTCTGGTCTTTCTGGCAATCAGCAACAAAGCCTGGTGGACGATTATGCTCTCCAGGCTACGCGTGGCAATCTTAATGGTACTGTGCTGAAGCAGCCTCGGATTGGTCTCTATCGGCCTTGGATGGCTAGTATGGATGAAGGTTGGACGAGATGGTTATTGGAACGGTATGAATTTCAGTTTAATAATGTCAGAAACTCTGACTTTCGTACAGGATCTCTTAGGGATCGATATGACGTGATTGTTTTACCAGCAGAAAGACCAAATTCATTACTAAATGGACATTCCTTTGGCACCATACCTTCTGAGTTCTCGGGAGGCATAGGGGCACTAGGAATCCGATCTTTGGAAGAATTTGTGAGGAATGGAGGGACTCTGGTGGCTTTGAATCAAGCTAGTGATCTAGTGATCGAAGAATTACACTTGCCAGTACTGAATGTTGTAAAAAACCTCAGTCGACAGGAGTTTTTCTCCAGTGGTTCGATTTTTGAAGTGGATGTGGATACAACCCATCCAGTAATGGCAGGGATGCCTGAGCAAGGCAAGATATTTTTTGATAGAAGTCCCGTTTTTTCAACTCAGCCAGGATTTGAAGGTTCTGCGTTAATGAAGTATCGTAGATCGGGGTCACCTCTATTGTCCGGTTATTTACTGGGAGAGGAATATCTGCAGGGGTACGCTGCTGCTTTGGATGTGGAATATGGTGCAGGGCGAGTCCTTTTGCTTGGCTTAAGACCACAGTGGAGGGGTCAACCCTTTGGCACCTTTAAGGTGTTATTTAACTCAATTCTTTTTGCAGAGGAGCTGGCTAGTTTTTCATCGGGGGATGGAGAGTTCTGGAGCACTCCCCAAGAACCATAAGCTGGAGATTTGGAAGGATTGAGAAGCCAGCTTACTGTACGACTGTAATATTACGACTAAGGACCATGGCTTCTCTGCCTTCAGGTTGCAGTTCGATTGTGATGGTGTATTCTCCAGTCTCTACATTTGGGAAATCGATATTTACTGAACGAAATACTGTTTCCAGTCCATTTATGCTAGAATCCTGAAATGACATATCTGGTAGAGGATCAGACTCCAGTAATCGCATGAATTCGCCTAGTCGACGTAAAATGCCCACATTGTTGCGGACTAGCCCAATGCGGGTACCAAAGGTCTCACCACTTCTAAAACCGTAAAGTTCCCAAGCTACTTTTATAGATTCTCCTCGTTGGATCTGCAGTTTTGATTTTATTTGCGGAATAGCTTCTTCCAATGTGTTGGGCACATCGCCCCCACCGTCCAAGACAAGTAGGTCAGAAGCCGAAGCGAGACCAGGAGTTAATGGATCTTGCCAAAGGCCCTTTCGAGACCTCCAGGCACTTTTGGCAGATACTTCTAAGATTTCCAGTCCAATGATGTAAGACCCATTAGGCACCATTAGGCTGAAGCTGCCATTCGGATCATCTCCTAGCACTCGGTAACCGTTTTGATCTGGGATGCTGTGTAAAAATAGCCCTGTTTGGAAATTGATTTTGTTAGAATCGACCTCTTTCGTTTTGTCTGCAGAGGTTTTTGGAAGTTGAACCAAGAATGGATTGTTTCTTTCTTTAATCTGATCGCGATCTGTGCTGGCAACTGTAGTAAATGTCGGACTCGTTTCAGGACTGAACCCTACCACGATCATAAGGGAATCTCCTCTACGGAACCGACCAATTTGGTTGTTTAGTTCAGTGAGATTTGGGGCATAAGGTGGGGCATATCCAGTATGAGGGCGCTCACGTTCCAGATTCCATTCGCCAGGACCAACCATAATGGGATTTCTCAAGACAGATGTGGGTGGAAGAAACTCCTGACTTTTGGGATGGTGCCTACCTACGATACTACGAGTATCGGTCAAGAATCCGTCAGGTGGTTTTTGTTCTCTGTCCCAAGCTTTTTCAGGGCCGTATCGTATCATCAGTTCTTCCAGGTCATCTCCCCACGTTATTCCATAAGGATTAGCGGATTGTTCACGAAGAAGAACCAAAACTGTACGTGCATACTGCTCCGTCATCCGATCATTTCCGTCCACGAGATAGAGGGGATCAGAGAGTAACCAGAAAAGCTTCTTTAATGCTTCGGGATTGCTAGAACTATCCAAGATTTCTTGAGATCCAGAGTCTAACAAATGTTGTAAAGACTTGAAGTGTTCCCTATCCTCCAATGACATTTGGCTGAAAGCTAATTCAAAGTATTGCGTGGCCTTTAACCAGTTGCCTTGTAAATGTTTGAGAAAACCTGAAAGAGTGGAGCACCACCAAATTTGAGCCTGACACTGATCCAGCACTTCTTCAGCCCTACGCCAGTCACTGTTCTCTGATAAATAGTGGATACGTTGCCCTAGTAACCAGTTGTCTCCCGGTATAAGCGCATTGATCTCAGCGAGTTCACCGAGAAGTTTAGCTCTAGCCATTTCAATCGGGACGGGTTCTTCAACCATTTCCCAAGTCGGATCTTCATCCCAGTTTTCATGTCGGAAGCAGAAGCGCCCGATGATTTCATCGCAACTTAGCCTGAGTCTTGAAAATTGGGGTGTGATCAGATTGTTTCTTGATCGTTCAAAACCAGCCTGTAAACTTTTGGCTTCTTGGTGCAGAGCAGAGGAGTCAGGTGTCGCTTCGTTTTGGTTTTGTGCAGAGGTTGTTTTTGCAAGCGAAAAATCCGCGGATAGAAATGAGCCCAGAAGGCCAAGAATCCTGAGGATTCTCAAACAGGACTGATTCCTCTCAGCATCCTGAGGGATTGTCTTGGATTAACATGAAAATCTCTGGTACGATCCTGCTGAATTTCCAGCTAGGAACTTCAAAAATGACCTCACTATTGAGGCTTTGTACATGCCGAGTCGTACCTTCCCCAGAAAGTATCAGTTGATTTAAAAGTTTTCCAGATTCATCCATGGCTACTATACGTCTGCGGTTTAGATCAGAGGGTGTTTGGCTCTCGTCAAGAAATCCACTCGCTTCCATATTTGAAAGTTCGGCGGTGATACCTATCATTGCAGCTAGGTCTAGTGTTTCTCCATTCATTACCCAGGTCGTATCTGATCGTTCTAACCTGTAAGTTTCATCACCGTAGTCTAATAAGATACTTTTTACAGCGGCCGTATCAGTAGTTGTGATAGTTTTGTCTCTCCATTCTGTTAGACTTTGGGTCACAGCACTACGTAACTCACCAGAGATCACCACCACTTCATTCTGATCTACCAACCTTGTGAACACACTTGGAAAAGTCGGCCCGCTGTTCCCGACCAAAATTGTGGACTGTTGATTGTCGACGTTGATGATCTCCAGGACCCAGGTGCTATCTAGTGATAAGCCCATTCGCCGATGGTTTTCTGCATTGTTTGCCACCACATTGCCTACGTTATCCTCATCAATGGCGTCCCATAATTTTCGTAAGGATGCTTCCTCTGAAGCATAGCCATTAACTTCCCAAGTATCAGTCAGATAAGTTAACTCGGTGATACCACCATCAGGGCTTGTGATTTTCAAAGTCTTAACGGTTGTTGAATCAAAATCTGTAAAAACTTCTTTGATGCGATTACTCACAGATTTCGAGTCCTGATCCTGGTTGTTTAACAGGCTGAGTAGTACCCAGATTAGAGTAGCTCCTATAAAAACTTTCATAATCCTGTTCAGAGTCTGTTTACTCATGTTATTAAGTCTCCCCAGCGAACTTTAGCCCTGCGTTTACGTCCAGTAACTTTTAGAATTCCCAAAATCACAACCAGTAATGGTACTCCAATAAGATTGCCCCATCGCAAGCCGGCTTTTTGGAAGTCAGAGGTGAAAACCATCGGTGGTGGTGTTCTTGTTTTAGAACGGATAGCTATCAGCGCCTCATCCTGAGCGAGCCAGTCGATTGCATTTTCTGCGAATATGAGATTATCTGGGCTGGCTTGTACAAAGGATTCCTCTAGGAAATCAACATCACCCACAACAATAATTCGTCCAGCTGAAGGGTCATCATTTGAAGATTCTGAATCTCCTCCCCCAAGTGCCACAGCTAAGGTCACAGTCTGGAATCCACCGGGGTCAGGTTGGAGGAGTGCGTCAGGCATTATCAATGAATTGGGTGGTTGTATCGCACCAGCTTCAGTGGTTGTCCAGAGACGTTCGATATTGGTAATACTGTCTGCTACCTCAAGTGCAGTAGCCCAGCCAACACTTAATCCATTAAGGTCCCTAGTAGTGGCGTGCAATCCTCCCTTAAGAGCAATGGGCCATAGGGGATAAGGACGTATCACATTGAACATCCCTTGCGAACCCATGGATATATTAGAATTGGAACCGTAATCCATGACCAATCCGGCGTCGACTCCGATTCCTCTTTCTGCTAAAAACCCTTCAAGGCCAGTTGTAACTTGACTGGTAGTGGGAGTTTCTAAGGAGATTTGATGCTTATCTACTAGCATTAAAGCCCCACCGCCTTTGGAGATAAACTCTTCTATTTCCTCAATCTTTGTTTCAGGAACAGCTTCTTTAGGGCCTGCAAGTACTACTAGGTCTGTGTTGTCGGGATCTAGTCCTATACTATCTTCAGATAAGTCAATGGAGGCGACTTCATACCTTTCTAGTAAACTTCGCGTCAGAGACGGAAAACTGGTTTCTCCTAAGGCACCAAAGCCAGTCAAGAAAGTTATGCTTGGCCTTTTGTCCGTCGTCATGACGGATATCGCTGAGGCAATCCTGAACTCCAAGTCGGCTGTGCCAGAAATAAATGGGATAACTTCCTGTTTCTCTGCGTAGAGCAGAGCTAGTCCGAACCATCCTCGTCGCACTTCAAATTCATCATCTCTGAGTACGTTGAACTCATTTTCAATAATACCTAAAGATCTTGCTTCAGCGGCTACTTCATCATTGTCACTCGGATTTAGATTTTCGACGACAAGATTGCTTCCCCCCGCGCGATTTAGGTCGGAGATGAGGTCGCGCACATCCCTTAATGTTGGCTGAAGTTCGGATGGAAGTTGGTCGGAAATGAATAGTTTGAGAGTGACTAAGTCGGAGAGATTGCCGAGTGTTTCTTTGCTTCCAGATGACAATGTGTATAGGTCTTCTCTGGTCAGATCGAAACGCCCACGGATGTTTTCTCCCAGCAGGTTTGTTACGACTACTAGGCCAAGTAGAGTGGTTACCCCAATTCTAAGGCGCTGGTAGGATTGTCTTTGTTGGCTAAGGCGTTGTTTGACCAAAAGGGCTACTGCCATGGCTAAAAACAATCCTGCCGTTGAAAGGAAGTAAACGACATCTCTGAGATCTATTACTCCCCTAGCAACATTCTCGAAGTGCCCCATGACTGATAAACGTGACAAGGCAGTTCCCACCAGTGGTGTCAATCCATATAACACGACTGGTGTTCCAATAAAGACCAGTAGAAAGGATACAGATGTGGCAAGGATGAACGCGGTGACTTGATTCTTTGTAGCCGTCGAAGCCCAAAGCCCGATGGCTACACCTTGGACAGCCAGCAAAAAGGCTCCGATATATTGGGCAAGCATGATCCCAGGATCGGCTTCAGAAAATAGAAGGATTCCTAATGCCATGGGGAAAGTACCGAGCAGGGCCAGTATTACAAAAAGCCAGTTTCCTATCAGTTTGCCCAACAAAATTTCTAATTCATCTAATGGATAGGAAGACAACCACTCTATAGTCCCCGTCCTTCTTTCTTCAGCAACGGATCGCATGGTTATAGCTGGGATGAAGACAGCGAAAAGCCAGGGAAGTAGATCGAAAAGTGGTCTGAGGCTAGCCACTCCGAGGGCGTAAATGGATCGGAATGTTAAGAATAAACCCAGACCGAGAAATGCAACCATGAGTATATAGGCCGTAGGATGATCAAAGAAATTATCAATTTCACGTTTTGCGACTATTCGGGTCCGCTTCATTCCGGTATCTCCTCCTCATCAGTCAATTCTCTGAAAAGGCGTTCTAGAGAAATTTGGTTTTTGTGAAGTTCCCACAAAATCCAATTTTCGTTTTGAGCTAGTTCAAAAATCACTGGGCGGAGCTCCTCATCTCCCAGGACTGACAAAGACATTCGGGTTCGTCCATTCACTTCTTCGACATCATGGGCATCGACGCCTGGTAATACACTCAGTTTTTCGACGACACGATCACCAGCTACTTCCACAGTGTATTCAGATCTTCCTTTTCCAGCTTGGATAAGGTCAGAGACACTTCCGTCCGCGATGAGCTTGCCACGGTTGATTATCAGGATTCTCTTGCAAGTGGCTTCGACTTCTTGCATGACATGGCTACTTAGTATGACTGTTCTTTCTTGACCAAGATTACTGACCAAATTTCTAATGTCGACCCGTTGGTTGGGATCGAGGCCCTCAGCTGGTTCGTCAAGAACTAAAATTTCTGGGCGGTGTAGAATTGCTGCTGCTAAACCAACTCTCTGTCTATAACCCTTAGAAAGTTCAGAAATAGGACGATAAAAAACTTCTGAGATACCAGTTTCATCTACGGCATCAGAAATACCAGACCTAGCATCCTTTTTACTCATCTCTCTCAATGAAGTGGCGTATTCTAGGTACTCGACTACGAGCATGTCTGTATAGAGAGGGTTTGACTCTGGCAGGTAGCCGACTTTCCGTTTGGCAGAGTTAAGGTCTTCACTGATTAGCTTCCCATCGTAGTAGACACCACCCTGATCAGGCTCTAGTACACCGGTTAGCATTCTCATCGTGGTAGTTTTTCCAGCCCCATTAGGCCCGAGAAAACCAACGATTTCTCCTCTTCCAACCTCGAGGTCTAAGTTATCGACTGCGGTTAAATCACCAAAGTGCTTGGTGACTCCTCTGATTGAAATCATACTTTGTTGACCCCGTTCATTGGGTTGCTGATCATAAGAAATCTAAAATGATTTTTTCGTCCAGAAATCTTAAAAAATGTTTTCATCGTTGTCTATGGGATAGATTAAATTATAAATGTCTTAACGATTGTTGTCTAAATCTCATCATGGATATTAGAATTGTTTTCAGTCAATGGACTAGTGTAGTGTTAAAGGTAGCTTGAATGGTCCAGAATTTTAAGGAGAGTTTAAATCATGTGGTCAAGATTTCTATGTTTTTCTTTGTTCTTTGTGATGACTAATGTTTTCGGAGGGATGAGTAGTTCCCTGTCAGCTCAAATGAACATGGGTATGTCCTCAGACGAATTGCCGCAAAGTTTCCAGGAACCGATGAAGTTATTTGAAAAAGGCCTTGGACCTCTAACTAGGACAGTCACTACGGATATTGTGGGGGCCCAAGCGTTTTTCAATCAAGGCCTACAGTTGATGTATGCTTTCACGCCGGAAGATGCCGCTCGCTCTTTTAGAGAAGCTCAAAAGAGAGATCCGAGCTGCGCAATGTGTTATTTTGGTGAAGCTTGGGCTTGGGGCCATTACCTCAATGGACCTATGGGCCCTGGAGACCTGCCAAGAGCTCAAGAGGCAATTAATATGGCCAGCAAGCTCGCTGAGAATGCAAGTGGTGTGGAAAAGGCTCTCATTGATGCTATGGAAGTAAGATACGTCGGTCGGACAGATAGAAGTCCTCAGATAGCTGTTGACACTCTTTATTCTCAAGCAATGGCAGATGTCTATGCAGACTTCCCGACTGATTTAGATGTGGGGTTTTTATACGCAGAGTCTCTTTTTCTACTGGAACCCAGAAGAGGCTATAGAAATATTGACAAACCAGAAGTTCAGGTGCTGCATAAGGTTTTAGAAGACGTTCTTGATCAAGACATTCGACATCCTGGCAACTGTCATCTTTATATCCATGCAACTGAGTCAACGACCCAGCCACATAAGGCGGAAGCATGTGCAGAATATTTAGGGAATGAAATTCCTGGGGCTAGTCATATTCAACATATGCCTTCCCACACCTGGAATAGAGTAGGTCGCTGGGCGGAAGGAGTTCGTGCTAATACTCTTGCATGGCACTCAGACCAGAAAGCTGCTATCGGCGAAGGCTTTGCTATTTATCCTAGTCATAATCTTCATATGCTACTTTTCGCTGCTTCGAATGACGGGCAGGGGGCAGTGGCGATGCAGGCTGGAAAGGATTACGACGAGCTGACCGGAACATCTACATATGAAATTTTGACAAAAATTCGTTTTGGAAGATTCAAAGAAATCCTGGAAATGCAAGGAGAGCCAGATCCGAATCCCATCTTCAAGGGCTTTTGGGACTTCGGACATGGATACGCACATCTGAAGACGGGTGATATGGACGAGGCAAGTCAATTCTTGAATGCGATTGAGCTTGGAGCGGAAGAGGCATCTGAGAGAGCGATTTTCCGACAGCATTCCGCTAAAGATATGCTTGCAATTGTTGGGGGAATCTTAAAAGGAGAGATGCTTCGTGAAGAGGGTCGGTTAAGCGAAGCTATAGAAATTTTCAAACAAGCGGTGGAGATTGAAGATCGGTTAGAGTACGACGAACCAGAACCGTTGAACTTCTCTGTCCGTGACTGGCTGGGTTCTGTCTTGATTGAAGCAGAAAGATTCTCCGAAGCCGAAGAGGTTTATAGATTGGCTTTAGAGGATCATCCGCATAACGGATGGTCGTTATTCGGACTGGAGCAGGCACTTAGGCATCAGGGGAAGAGAGGCCCTGCGGATGAAGTCTTGAAAGCGTTTGAAGAGGCCTGGCAACGGTCCGATGTTTGGCTCGCTACTTCCCATTTTTAGAATTCTAATTTCTTCTGTCAGACCCTTGGGGGGCTCAGATTGTCTCGAGCTCCTCAAAGGTCTGTAGGCCTTGTCGGAACCACTGTTCTCTAAAGGGAACAGTGGAGATGTCATCCAGGTCGAGTCCTTCTGTCATCTGATGAGGATAAAGCTTTAAAGATCCTGTTTCTTCCTCGTGCTCACTGTGCTGTCCCTGCATGAAAATATTGACTTTGAATTTATCTTCTTCGTCGGTCGTAAAAGCATTGAACAGAAGAGTGTCTGGTTCCTTTGAGAAATCAGTAACAGTCAAATCCAAGATAGGCTTCTCTTTTTCGTGAACCCGTACGAGAAGGCTCTCTTGAGATTCAGTGAATTCTATATCGATATCTTTCATGTAGTGCGGAAGATGCCAGCGCTTTATAGCATGCGCACGAGATTCTGCAGTCGTTACTCCGACCATGAAGGGATAGAAGGCTGCGTTCGGGATTGGTTTACTCGGGTCGACTCTTGGAGGAACTATGATTGAAAGAACTATCTCATTATAGGAACCCACTTCGGTCTCGGTAAACTTGAATGCTGTGATAGCTAGAATGCTTCTCTGATGCTGGACTTCAAGGGACTGCAAGTGTTTCGGAAGAATCTTCGTTGCATCATTCGTAGGCATCTC
>TARA_B110000116_G_scaffold271477_1_pt1 | contig 19739 bp, 17 predicted proteins | sample TARA_B110000116 | Tara Oceans TARA_B110000116 (sample SAMEA4397355) | marine metagenome | biome: Polar Biome; feature: [ZZZ] marine water layer (ENVO:01000295); material: water (ENVO:00002006), including particulate matter (ENVO:01000060) such as... | depth 199 m
TCAAAAATTTTATTAAAATCATTGCTCTTACAAATATCAATATTTTTGTCAAATTCATTATCTCTATCTATCAAGATGGGTCTCATTCCAATCTTTAAACTTGGAACATAGTCGAGGTTATAATTATCACCAACGTGAATAGATTGTTGAGTAGTTACATTCGCTTTTCTAAGTGATATATAAAATAATTCTTGATCTGGTTTTGAATATCCGGACTCAGATGAAATGGTAAAATGATCTACAAATTTATCTATGTCAAATTTTCTACAAACACCATATATTCTAGAATCAAAGTTAGAGGTAATAATAACATTGAGACCATCATCTTTTAATTTACTCAAAGTTGGAATTACATCTGAATAAACCTCCCATGCTTCGTATGAAAAGTATTCATACAAATCATCAAAATACTTATCAAAATTATCGAACATTCCTAATTCATTAAAAACATCTTCGACTAGTTTGAACCACCACTGTTTCTCGGCGACGTATAGTTCTTTACCATTTATTCCATTAAAATGAAGTCCTTTTCTATTTACAAAAAACTTTTTAAAAGCAAGAGATATGTCCTCAGGTTTGTAAGCAACATCATAATTCTTTAGCACTTCGTAATAGCTACCACCCAATCCTTTTTTTATATAAAAGAGAGTGTCTGCAGCATCAAATGAAATTGTGTTATATTTGCTCATAATAAGAGGAATATTATGATTATACCAGTTGTAACAAGAGATATGATTTATTTTTCAAAACTCAAGTCTGTTATTATTGGAGATTACATAATTATACAAATAAAGAATGAAGAAGATGTTGATAAATTAGATCTTAATGATGGTGTACATATATTCATAGCAGACTTAAACGATACTCTTATCAAAAAAGTATTGGATAAGAATAATAAAATAGCAGTTATAGGATATTATCCTCATGTTATGAAGGATCTCAAAGATTGGGGTGAGGAGCTTGGGTGCGTTAAGATTCTACCTAAGGGAAAGTTAATTAAAGAGGTTAACAAAACTATTAAGACAATCAACGAAAGACTTCGAATGAAAAACTAGTCTCTAGGGAATGAGTCTTCAAAGCTATAGTTTTCAAGGAACTCTTGAACCAAGCCAGCAAGTCCTAAGTCATTAGAAGTTGAATTTACAACTTCTGTTGAACAAGCAATGTAATCAACTATAGAAGAGAATTCAGCATCTAAATTATTCTTATCTAACCAAATTGATACTATATTTACTGCTTCCAACCATGAGGATAGAGGATGTTCGTTAATAGTAAAGCTCCTTGCTCTTCCATCAACCGAAAGGCCTTGAGAATATCTCTTAATTTTGTCAAAAGCTTTTATCGATACATTAGGCTTCTTTGACTCAAGATAAATCAGCTTTACAATATTATTGAAAGAAGATAAATTCAAAGAAGACTTAAGGATATCCTCGAAATCAGTCTTCTCAGTTAATGAATTACTTAGTATCTCAAGGGCATTGTTTGCGGAAACTTCCCACTCATTATAAAGTTTTTTGTCTATTTGTTTCTCTAATAATAAATCTTCTATCTTCATTTAATCTAACAAATTATTTTGCAATAAACTCCTCATTCTATCTGTATTGTAACTCTTTTTAAGTGAATATTCCTCGAATTGAGAATTACTAATCTTACCCAAGTTAAAATATCTTGATTCAGGATTAAAGAAGTAAAGACCACATACTGAAGAAGGAGGAGTTAAAGCAAAATTCTCAGTTAAAGATACTCCGATATTCTTTTCAACTTCAAGCAATTCCCATATTTTAGATTTCTCAGAATGATCAGGAACAGATGGATACCCATGAGCTGGCCTAATCCCTGGATAACTCTCCTTAATTAAAGCTTTGATATTAAAATCTTCAGTCTCACCATTTTTAATTCTAATTTCACGATGGAGAAATTCAGCACAAGCCTCAGCTAACCTATCGCCAATAGCCTTGACGATTATCGAGGAATAATCATCACCATTCTTTTCATACTCCAATGCAAAGCTGTCCACTTCGTTCCCAGCTGTAACAACAAATGACCCTACAATGTCCTTGTCTGCTTTCTTGTCTGAAATAAAATCAGCCATACAATAGTACTTGGAGTTTTCTGAATTTTTGTTAACTTGCTGTCTTAAAAAGATTAATTTATCAATTTCTTCATCTTTTTGATCAACCAGTACAACATCTTCTGCTAACGAATAAGCATTCCATATTTTAGACAATCCTTTCAACCTTAGAATATTGTCTTTAATTAATATTTTTAAAATTTTTTCTGCGTCATCAAACAACTCTTTTGCTTGAGTACCATATTTCTTATTTCTAAAGATGTTTGGATAAACTCCTTTCAACTCCCATGTCCAAAAGAATGGAGACCAGTCAATATACTTAACAACTTCACGAACATCGAATTCCCAATTATTCAAAGAAAAATCGTCTACTTTATTGTTTAAATTTTTAAAATTTATTACTGGCTTGTTCCTTCTAGCATCGTCTAAAGTCAAAAGAGATACTTTCTTATTCTTTTTATACTTCACAGAAAATTCGATCTGATCCTTCTTAATTTTCTCTTTATAGCTCTTACTTTCTTCCTTATTTAGCAAATCTCTACATACACCAACAACTAATGATGCATCGGGCACATGCACGACTACGTCGCTAGCATAGCTAGGAGCAATTTTTATTGCAGTATGAGCCTTACTAGTTGTAGCTCCACCAATCAGAACAGGGGTAGTTATTCCATTTTGACTAAATTCCTTAACATTATGGATCATCTCGTCCAAAGATGGCGTGATAAGACCACTTAATCCTATTATATCAGGAGAAAATTCTTTGGCTTTCTCTAAAATATCACTACAAGAAACCATAACCCCCATGTCTTCAACTTCGTAGCCATTACACCTAGCTACAACCGCAACTATATTCTTTCCTATATCGTGGACATCTCCTTTAACCGTAGCTATTAATATTTTCCCAGCTGACGAAGCTGTGCCATCTTCTTTCTCCATATAGGGCTCAAGGTAATTGACAGCTTTTTTCATAGATCTTGCGCTTTTAACAACTTGAGGTAAGAACATCTTTCCTTCTCCGAAAAGAGCCCCCACTACCTTCATGCCTTCCATTAAAGGACCTTCTATAACATCAAGAGGCGATGAATACTTTAATCTAGCCTCCTCTGCGTCATCCTCTATATTAGAAGTAATACCCTTGATGACCTGATAAGCGATTCTCTTCTCTAAATCGAAACTCATCCATTCTTTTTCTTTCTCTTGAACTGATTTGGTGGAGGATACATTAGTAGCATAATCTATAAGCATCTCAGTTGCGCTGTCAGATCTATTAAAGATTACATCTTCAACAATAGCCAATAAATCTTTATTAATTTCTTCATAAACTTCCAACATCCCCGCATTAACTATCGCCATATCAAGCCCTTTTTTCATTGCATAAAACAAGAAGACTGAATGCATAGCTTCTCGAACTTTATTGTTTCCTCTAAAAGCAAAAGAAAGATTGCTAACACCGCCAGTCGTTAAAGCTCCAGGGCACTCTTTCTTAATAAGAGGTAAAGCTTCAAGAAAATTAATTGCATACTCTTTATGCTCATCGATTCCAGTTCCAATCGTCAAAATATTTGAATCAAAAATTATGTCTCTGGGTTCGAATCCAACTTCATTGACCAATATGTTATAAGCTCTTTTACATATTCTAACCTTATCTAAGACTTCCGTAGCTTGTCCCTTTTCATCAAATGCCATAACAACAACGGAAGCTCCATATTCTAGAACCTTCCTTGCTTGTTCTACAAATAACTCTTCACCTTCTTTTAGACTTATAGAGTTAACAATTCCTCTACCTTGAATGCATTTTAAACCTGCCTCAATTACTGACCACTTTGAGCTGTCTATCATTATTGGAACTCTGGAAATGTCTGGCTCCCCTGCTATTAGATTAAGAAACTTAACCATGCACTCCTCACTTTCAATTAGACCCTCATCAAAGTTTATATCTATTATATGAGCACCATTCTCAACCTGCTGCTTAGCAACCTCTAAGGCTCCCTCAAAATCTCCGTCTTTAACAAGTCTAGAGAATTTTGGCGAACCTGTAATGTTAGTTCTCTCACCGATTACAAGAAAATTATTTATATCATCTTTAGTTAAATGCTCTAAGCCACTATATGAAGAGAATCTTCTAACTTGTGGCTGCTTTCTTGGTTTATAATCTTCAACTTTATCCACAATTGCTCTTATATGCTCCGGAGTAGTTCCGCAGCAGCCACCAACAAAATTTATTAAATTATTTTTTGTCAGCTTTTCTACGTCGATAGCTGTCATGGCTGGAGTCTCATCATATCCAGTATCAGACAAGGGATTAGGTAAGCCAGCATTTGGATAGCAGAATACTTTTGTATCTGAAATATTTGAAAGGGTTCTCATATAATCAAAGAGGGATCCTGCTCCTAATCCACAGTTCATACCAACTGCGTATGGATTCGAATGCCTTACAGACTCCCAAAAAGCTTCAATGGTTTGACCTGAAAGAGTTCTACCTGACTTATCTGAGAAGGTAACGGATAAAAAAATTGGAAGCTCCTGAAGGGTTTCTCTAAATAGTGAACGAATCCCAAAAATTGCTGCTTTTAAATTTAATGTATCAAAAGTAGTTTCAGGAAGAAAAATATCCACCCCATTTTCATAAAGAACCTTAGCTTGAATATAGTACGCCTCAGAAAGTTCATCAAAAGATGTATTTCTTGCTCCTGGATCCTCGACATCAGGCGAGATTGAGGCTGTCCTATTAGTTGGACCTAGGGCACCGGCAATCAGAACGCTTCTCCCGTTTATTTTAGTAGAAGTTTCAGAGATTGCTTCTTTTGCAGCAATAACACCAAATTTATTTATTTCTTCAACATATTCTTCTAAGCCATAATCCATCTGAGCAATCGAAGTTCCATTAAAAGTATTAGTCTCTACAATATCAGCTCCAGACAAAATATACTTCATATGAATATCCTTAATGGCAGAGATGTTTGTAATATTAAGGATGTCGTTATTGCCCTTTAGATCTGAACTATGATTTTTAAATTTCTTTCCTCTGTAATCATTTTCTTCAAAACGGTACTTTTGAATCATCGTGCCCATAGCTCCATCCATAAAAACAATTCTTTTCGCACAAAGCTTATCTAGAAGACTAAAAGCTCTTGATTTAACTATTTTAATGCTCATCTCTTAACTGCCTCAGTAATTTAAATCTAAACTCTATTTTTTCATCTTTAAGGAAATCCCTTATGTGGGGCTTAAGATAATCAAGAAAAGAGAACTCGTCAATCCTAAAGAAAGGATTGTGTTTTCTTTCAAACTGTAAATTAAGCAAAGGAGATAACTCTTTAGAATGAAAGCCTTCTTTTAGCAATTTTAATTCACTATCTATCAATTCTGAATCCTCATAAATAGATTCAAGAAATTTAATATTATTATAAAGATAGTCATGCCCTGGAAGGACTATTAAATCCTCGGGCAGACTCTTAACCTTGTGAGTAATGGATCTATAGAGGATAGCCACATCACCCCGAAAATTAACATTCCCTACGCCACAATTAAAAACTAGGTCTCCACAAAAAAAGTAATCATCCAATATTAACGAAACATGTTCATGGCAATGTCCTGGCGTATGGAGAACTTTCAAACTAATATTCCCTACTTTTATTAAATCATTTTCAAACACGTTCTGAATTTTAAATTCAAATAGTTCTGAACAATCAATGTGAGCAAGCAAAGGGCACGAATACTTATTCAAAAAGAAATCATTGTACTTTATGTGATCAGGGTGTGCATGTGTATTAAAGACATATTCTGGAAGAAGAGAATTATCTTTTATGATTTTCTCGATGACGTTCTTATCTAAAGGATCTAGAATTAGGCATTTCTTAGTTTCATTGCATGATAAAATATAGTTTATGTTTCTATCGCTATTTTCGACTAAAAATCTATATATAGTGAATTTCTCTCCATTGATACTTTCGTACATTTTTTTATTATACCTCTATAATAATCAGACATTATTGTTTTTTTTCTAAATAATACTATAATTACACATGTCGTCATTTAACTCTAATTGCAGCGACTTTAAATAACTGCTAAACAGAGAAAGGGCATAATCTTGTGTCTTTCCTCTTGAGTTACATTAAAATTTAAGGAGTTTTCTATGTCTAACTCTTATGCGGTAAATCTTCGCTGTGCTGATAAAGCTTGCGGAAAGGAATATGAGAAGAAAGATTTTTATGTCTGTGAATATTGCTTTGGACCTTTAGAAGTCAACTATGATTATAAAAAAATAAAAAAAGATTTAACTATTGAAAAAATACTTTCTAGAGAAAAAAATCTTTGGAGATACAAAGAACTTCTTCCATTAGACTCCGAACCTACCGTAGGACTACACTCTGGATTTACTCCTTTAATTAAAGCTGACAACTTAGCTAAAAAACTTGGAGTAGATGAGTTATATATAAAAAATGATGGTGTATCTTTCCCTACTTTATCATTTAAAGATAGAGTAGTTTCTGTTGCTCTTTCTAAAGCTAAGGAACTAGGTTTTGATACTGTAGGTTGTGCCTCAACTGGGAACTTAGCTAATTCTGTTGCTGCTCAAGCTACTGCAGCAAATCTAAAAAGTTTTATATTTATTCCTTCTGACTTAGAAGAGTCAAAGATTATAGGAACATCAATATATGGTTCAGAAGTAATAGCTGTAAATGGTGCTTATGATGACGTAAATCGCTTATGCACTGAAGTTCTGGGCTCTAAAAAGTGGGGATTTGTTAATATAAATCTAAGAACTTACTATTCTGAAGGCTCTAAGACTGTGGGATATGAGATAATTGAACAACTTGGATGGAAAGCTCCAAAAAATATAGTTGTATGTATGGCTAGCGGTTCATTGCTTACTAAGATATATAAATCAGTAAAAGAATTTGAAAATTTAGGATTTATTAGAGATAACCAGACGAAAATATTTGGTGCTCAAGCTACTGGATGCTCTCCTATATCTACTGCAGTAAAGAACAAGTGGTCCACATTTAAGCCTGTGAAACCTAATACAATAGCTAAGTCCCTTGCTATAGGAAATCCAGCAGATGGAATAAATGCAATAAATTTACTAAATTCTATCGATTCATATTCAGAAGATGTTTCTGATCCAGAGATTATAGATGCCATGAAACTTTTAGCAGAAACAGAAGGTATCTTTACTGAAACTGCTGGTGGAGTTACATTGGCCTCAGCAAAAAAACTTATTGACTCCGGACGAATTCCAAGAAATGAATCAATTGTCTTGGTTATAACTGGAAATGGACTCAAAACACAGGACCCATTAGTGAATAATATCTCAAAACCGTATATAATAGAACCCAAAATAGAAGATTTTAAAAAAATCTTTGGTTAAGGAGAGGAAAATGGCATTAGTCAAGATACCCACACCGCTTAGAAGATTAACAAACGAGAAGGATGAGGTCTCAATATCCTCAAATTCAGTCAAACAAATGATAGTTGACCTGGAGTCTCAATTCCCAGGAATAAAAGATAGACTGTGCGATGAAAACGGTGAAATAAGAAAATATATAAATATATATGTTAACGAAGAAGATATTAGATTTCTTCAGGGTCCAGATACAAATATTGGTGAAGAGGATACTGTTTCAATAATTCCTGCCATTGCTGGTGGGTCTAGTTAAAAAAATCTTTAACTTTATTTAGATACTCAGAGAAAGGATTAGAAGATTCTTTATCTATTTCTTCCTGAAAATCTTCCATTAACTTTTTTTGTTTAGCACTTACTTTTTTGGGTATAACAATGTTAAGTTTCACATACAAGTCCCCTATTCTAGTTGACCTTAAGTCTTTGATACCCTTACCTTTCAACCTCATTATCTGACCGGGTTGAACTCCTGAAGGAATTTTTAATTCTGACTTACCTTCTAATGTCGGGATATCAATTGTTCCACCTATTACTGCACTAGGAATACTTATTGGGATTTCACAAATTAGATTTTCATCTTCTCTTTGAAATAATGGATGATCTTTAACTGATATATCAATATACAAATCTCCATTTGGACCCTTGTTAACACCGATATCACCTTCGTTTCTTATTCGTAATTGAGTACCGTTATCAACTCCAGGAGGAACTTTAACTTCAACAGTCTTATTCTCTGTTTCCTCTGGGAAAGCACCTGCTCCTCCACATGACCCACAACCCCTACTAACATTGAAAAAACCTTGAGAAAAATTAACTTGTCCCGTCCCACCACAAGCGTTGCAAGTCTTATAACTTTTGGCTCTTCTAACCTGAACATTCATCTTTGCGCCTTTAACTGCTTGGTTAAACTCTAGAAGTAACTCATACCTTAAATCTCTACCTTTTGGCTGTCTTTCACGAGATTGCCTCTGACCCCTACTCCGACCTTGACCAAAGAAATCATTAATTAAGTCATCAAGTTCAGGTCCTCCAGAAGAAAAGCCTCCTCCAGGAAAACCACCAGGACCACCACTCTCAAAAGCTGCAGATCCGTATGTATCATACTGTGACTTTTTCTGAGGGTCTCCTAAGATTTGGTAAGCTTCATTAATTTCCTTAAATTTTTCTTCAGACTTCTTGTCACCCTTGTTACGATCTGGATGATACTTAAAAGCAAGCTTTTTATATGACTTTTTAATTTGTTCATTTGAGGAATCTTTAGATACACCTAGTGTTGAATAAAAATCTTTACTACTCATATCAGCTTTCACTTCCAGAAGAAACACTAACCATAACAGGTCTTAACAATTTCTCATTGTTTAAATAACCTGACTGTATTATTGACACTATTTGATCTTTTGGAAACTCGTCTGACTCTTTAACTTCTATTGCTTCATGAATAGAAGGATTAAAAATATCACCTATCTTTGAATCAATTTTTTTAATATTATTTTTAACTAAGAAAGTATCGCATTCCTTAAAAACTGCCTTCATTCCTTTATAAAAATCCGTGCTAGAGTCCTTGTCTTCGTATAGAGACAAGCCTCTTTCAAAATTATCAATAAAATTAAGCAGATCTCTAAATATTGAATCTTTAATGTAAGAAGCAGCCTGACTTTTCTCCTGAGCAACTCTTTTTTTAAAATTTTCGAATTCAGCAGCGAATCTAAGCAACTTATTGTTAAGCTCTTTTTTTGCTTCTTCTAAACCTTTAAAAACTGAAGATATTTCTTTTATTGAATCTTCATCTTCAAAAAAGAAAATCATTCCCTTTTTATTTTTCTCATCATTTAATAAATCAAAAGAATAGGATTCAAACTCAGGAAAAGCATCTTCGCTTTTCATTTTTAGTTTTTCAAGATACTTAATCAAAGAATCTTTAGTATCAAAACTTAAAATTTCTGATTCTTCTTTGTCAATTTTCTCTTCTGTCATAAAATAGCTCCAGTTTCAATATAGTCATCAAAATAAAAAAATCAATCAATTTCCTGCATTATTCCTTCCAAAATACCTGAGTCAGAAACATATATGCTCTTTCTATTTAATATCTTTAAAATCGATAGCAATATAAATATTCCGTAAATTATAACAACCTCTCTACCTTTTTCCATACCACTCAATTTTAATCTTTCTTCTGGACTCATTTCAAATAGAAAATTGTGGACTTTCTTAATATAACTTAACTTTAAATTCTGTCCATTAACAAGCTGAGAGTTGTATTTTTTCATTTCCAACTTTATCGCGGCTAAAGTTGTAGGAGTTCCTCCATTCATAACGAGATCATAATCATTGTCTTTTAATTTATTAAAAAAACTATACTTATTTATTTTTTTTTCAATTTTTTTAAAGATAATAGCTCTCTGTTGTAGAGTGAAATTCTCAGATATGCCATAAGTGTTAAATTCTCGAACAACACCAAGACGCATAGATACGAAACTTGTCATAATTCCTCCTTCAGTATAAACAATCTCGGTACTTCCACCTCCTATATCAACAACCAGCTTAGCTTTCTTACCTAGGCTTAAAGAAGAAAGGGCTCCAGCAGAAGTCAGAATTGCTTCTTTTTTAGGTGATATAATTGTTAAATTATTTCTATAAAGTTTATAAAAATTATCTTTAATTTCCTTTTTATTAATACAATCCCTAAAGATACTTGTTCCAACTACGCAAACATTTTTAACTTTGAAATTAGATATTTCTTTAAATATTTTATCTAGAGCTTCGTAATACTTTTTCGGTGGTATTAATTCTCTGTCATTGTTCAAATAGGACCCTAATCCTACAATTGAACTACTCCTCTTAAGGATTTTGCCCTCTTCTTCATCTAGAATGAGCAACCTTAAAGCATTCGTACCTAGGTCAACTGCTGCATATGCCATATTCTTTTTTATAAACCTTTGCATGATGAACGTAATCTTTAGATGTATTTATTATCATTTTATAATCATTTTCATTTATTGACCTAATTTTTTTACATGGAGAGCCTATATATAAGGAACCAGACTCTAACAATGACCCTGGTGGAACGAGAGAACCTGCTCCAACAATTACATTAGATTCTATTTCTGATCCATCAAGAACTATAGCTCCCATACCAACAAGAACAGCGCTTCTTATTGTTGTAGCATGAATAATACATCCGTGACCTATTGTTACATCGTCACCTATGTCTGTTGGGTATTTTTTTGAATCTATATGGACAATAGTACCATCTTGTATGTTCGTTCTTTTACCGATTTTGATATAGTTACCATCACCCCTAAGAAGGCAATTGAACCAGACGCTAGAATCTTCAGCTATTTCTACATTTCCAATTACATTAGAATTTTTAGCTATAAATACTGAACTATGAATCTTGGGTTTCTTATTAAAGTTAGCAATAAAGTCTCTTTCTTCTTTGGAACTTATTATAGAGGACATTATTTCTTTTTATATTTTTGATTAAATTTATCTATTCTTCCAGTAGTACCACCAGCTCTTTCTTTGCCGGAATAAAAAGGATGAGAAGAACTTGATATTTCAACTCTAACTAAAGGATATTCAACACCATTTTCACTCGCAGTTTCAGTCGTATCAACAGAAGATGAGACAATGAAATTCTGATCAGTAGTTATATCTTTAAATAAGACTTTTCTATAATTTGGATGAATATCTTTTTTCATAGTTTTGAATATTAACACTTAAATAATTATTTTCAACTATTTATCAGTGAACTCCGCATCTATAACATCTTTTTCATCTTTCGTTTCACCTTCTGTCTTATTTTCGTTTCCATCCACGTCAGGAGCATTATTAGCCGCCTCAGAGGCTTCTTTGTACATTTTATCGGCCAAACTATGAGAAGCTTTAGATAATTCATCATATGCAGCTTTTAGAGCATCTAAATCATCTAATTTCAGAGCTTCTTTTGCTTTTAAAACTGATCCTTCTATCTCTGACTTTTCTTCTTCTGAAACCTTGTCAGGATTATCAGTTAATGTTTTTTCTGTTGAATATATAAGTTGATCAAGAGTGTTTCTCTGATTAATCACTTCTTTTTTCTTTTCGTCCTCCTCTGATTTAGATTCAGCATCTTGCACCATATCTTCTATCTCTTTCTCTGACAATCCAGATGAGGCTTCAACCTTAATCTTTTGAACTTTATTTGTTGCTTTATCAAGTGCAGATACATTAAGAATTCCATCTGAATCAATGTCAAAGGCAACCTCAATTTGGGGCAGACCCCTAGGAGCCGATGCAATACCATCCAGTATAAACTTGGCTAAAGTTCTATTATCTGATGCCATTGATCTTTCACCTTGAGTTACATGAATCTCCACGCTTGGCTGGTTATCTTGCGCCGTACTAAAAATCTGACTCTGTTTGGTTGGTATAGTAGTATTTCTATTTATTATTACAGTATTAACTCCACCCATAGTCTCAATACCTAAAGACAAAGGTGCGACATCAAGCAATAAAACATCTTTTACATCTCCGCTTAAAACAGCACCTTGGATTGAAGCTCCTAAAGCTACTACCTCATCTGGGTTAATTCCTTTATGAGGCTCTTTCCCAAAAAAATCAGTAACTAGTTTTTGAACTAGAGGCATCCTTGTTGAACCGCCGACTAATATAACTTCATTTATATCTGAAGCTTTCACTCCAGCATCTTTCAAAGCATTTTTACATGGCTGAAGTGATGACTTAACTTTTTCATCGATTATTTGTTCAAACTTCGAACGAGTAATTTTAATAAGTAAATGTTTAGGTCCATTTTGATCAGCTGTTATAAATGGAAGATTAATTTCAGTTTCTAAAGCAGAAGATAATTCACATTTTGCTTTTTCAGCCCCTTCTCTAAGTCTCTGAAGTGCCATTTTGTCTGTAGACAAGTCTACTCCATTCTCTTTTTTAAATTCATCAATTAAAAAGTTAATTATCAACCTGTCAAAATCGTCTCCACCTAAAGATGTATCACCATTTGTAGACTTAACTTCAATAACATTTTCACCTACTTCTAATATTGAGATATCAAATGTTCCACCACCAAGATCATAAACAGCAATCAAGCCATCTTTTTTCTTATCAAATCCATAAGCTAAAGCTGCGGCAGTAGGCTCGTTTATTATTCTTTCTACATTAAGACCAGCGATCTTACCTGCATCCTTTGTTGCCTGTCTTTGACTATCATTAAAATATGCAGGTACTGTGATTACAGCATCTGTTACTTTTGTTCCAAGAAATGCTTCTGCAGCATTCTTAAGTTTTACTAATATATTGGCAGATATTTCAGGTGGAGAATACTCTTTATCTCCAATCTTTATCCAAGCATCTCCATTCTTGTTCTTAACAACTTCATAAGGTAAAACTTTTCTATCTTCATTAGTTTCTTCAAATCTTCTTCCAATTAATCTTTTCGATGAATAAACAGTTCTTTCAGGGTTTACTACAGCTTGTCTCTTAGCTGGTTCTCCAACCAAGATTTCATCTTTCTTTTTACCAAAGCTAACTATAGAAGGAGTAGTTCTGTTTCCCTCTTCATTAATTATGACCTTAGGCTCATTTGATTCCACAAACGCTACACATGAATTAGTAGTTCCCAAGTCTATTCCTATTACCTTACCCATATAAAAATCTCCTATAACAAATCTTGCTTAGAAGTTAATCATTAATGGATAAATGTCAATAGATTTAAATTAACCCTACAACCTTTAAAGCTGCGTCTTTCATTGTTGTTGCAGTTAAAATATTTAGACCAGATTCTTCAAGCATTTTCTTGCCTAATTCAACATTTGTACCTTCCAATCTTACAACTAAAGGTACTTTTATCCCTACTTCTTTTGCTGCAACCATTATTCCATTGGCGATGGTATCACACTTCATAATTCCACCAAAAATATTAACCAATATAGCTTTAACATTATCATCTCTAAGAATCATCTTAAAAGCCTGTGTAACCTGTTCTACTGTTGCACCACCCCCAACATCCAGAAAGTTTGCGGGCTCAGCGCCATGGTGCTTAATTATATCCATTGTAGACATAGCAAGACCTGCTCCATTAACTAGGCAACCTATGTTTCCATCAAGTTTAACAAAACTAAATCCCCACTCTTTTGCTTCTAGCTCAGAAGGCTCCTCTTCGGTTGGATCATGAAGATCCTTATATTCCTTATGCCTAAATTCGGCATTATCATCAAAATTAATTTTTGCATCAAGAGCTTTAACTTCATCTTTATCAGTAACAATCAAAGGATTAACCTCAACAAGAGTACAATCTGTTTCTATAAAGAGCTTGTACATCCCTTGAATCAATGGACCCAGCTGTTTAACTTGTCCTTTATCGAAACCTAGAAAATATCCTATCTTTCTTATATGAAAGGGCTGTACCCCAACAACAGGATCTATAGGTTGTGTTAAAAGTTTTTCTGGAGTTTCTTCCGCAACCTTTTCAATATCAACACCACCTTCAGGACTGGCAATGATAACATTCTTTTCTGTTCCCCTGTCAGTTACAAACGATAAGTAGTACTCCTTCTTAATGTTAGATGCGGCTTCAACGTAGACCTTGTTAACTAGCTTACCTTCAGGGCCAGTTTGATGAGTTATCAACGTCATTCCTAACATGGATTTAACCATTTCCCTTACTTCGGCAGGTGTCTTAACTAATTTAACTCCACCGCCCTTACCTCTACCACCAGCGTGTATCTGAGCTTTAACAACGTACTCTTCTACATTAAGCGATTTCGCATACTCTTCTGCATCATTTTCATTTTCAAAAACTTTGCCTTCTGATGTAGCCACGTTGAATTTGCGAAACAAATCCTTTGCTTGATATTCGTGAATATTCATAATGTCTCCTTATTCTAAAATTATATAATCGTTTTTATTAAATTTCTTCTCATTAAAGCTATATTGGAGATAGAAATGCCCTTAGGACAAACTGCCTCACACTCACCATGGTTAGAACAGGACCCAAAACCTTCATCATCCATTGTTTGAACCATATTTTTAACTCTTTCATCTTCTTCAACTTTTCCTTGAGGCAAGTGAGAAAGATGCGAAATTTTTGCACTAGTAAATAATGCAGCAGAAGCATTTGGACAAGATGCAACGCATGCTCCACATCCTATGCATGCTGCAGAATCAAAAGCATCTTCAACATCACTCTTTGATATTAATATACTGTTTGCATCTGGGGCACTTCCTGTACTCGCACTAATATAACCACCAGCTTGAATAATAGAATCAAATGAGCTTCTATCCACGACTAGATCTTTGACAATCTTAAAAGGAGTAGCTCTGAAGGGTTCTATTACAAGAGTTTGTCCGTTTTTAAAATGACGCATATGCAATTGACATACTGTTGTTTTAGCAAGAGGACCATGGGCCACACCATCTATAACAAAACCGCAAGTACCACATATACCTTCCCTACAATCACTATCAAATGCTATTGGTTCTTTTCCTTCTTTTTGCAAATTCTCATTCACAACATCTAGCATCTCTAAGAATGAAATATGTATTGATATTTCTTTTACAGAATAAAACTCAAAAGAACCAGTCTCATTATTTGATGGCTGTTTCCAAACTTGTAAGTTCAAATTAATAGATTCTGACATTATTTATAATTCCTTTGGGTCATTTTGACAAATTTATAGTCTAAATTCTCTTTATGAAGAGTAGGAATATTACTTTCATTAAATTCCCAAGCTGAAACATAAGCGTACTTATCATCATTCCTCAAAGGCTCGCCTTCTTCGGTTTGATACTCTTCTCTAAAATGCGCTCCACAAGACTCTTCTCTATTCAAAGCATCCAAAGCCATCAATTCACCAAGCTCTAGAAAATCAGCCAATCTTCCAGCGTGTTCAAGACTTTTATTTAAAGTATTTGATTCTCCAGAGATATATAAATCATTCCAAAATTTATCTTTAATTTTAGGAATCTTATCTAAGGCTTCTTCTAAAGACTCTTTAGTTCTGGACATTCCCACTAGATCCCACATTACAGCACCAAGCTCTCTATGTATTTCTAAAGTGGTAGAAGACCCCTTAATATTAATTAATTTCTCGGTTTTTTCTTTTGAATCATTTTTAGCTTCTTTAAACTCTTCAGAATTAATATTTACACTATCTAAATTAGTATTAGCCAAGTAATTACCTAATGTATTAGGAATTACGAAATACCCATCAGCAAGACCTTGCATAAGCGCACTTGCTCCAAGCCTGTTCGCTCCATGATCAGAGAAATTTGCTTCTCCTAAAACAAATAGCCCAGGAACAGTGCTCATTAAATCATAATCCACCCACAGACCGCCCATAATGTAATGTATAGCAGGATATATCTTCATTGGCTCGTCATAAGGACTTTCACCAGTTATCGTCTCGTACATATCAAACAAGTTTCCGTACTTATCTGAAATATTTTTCTTCCCAAGCCTTTCAATAGAACTTTCAAAATCTAAGTACACAGATTTACCTGTAGGATCAATCCCCATACCTTCATCGCACATTTTTTTAATTGCCCTTGAGCCTACATCTCTTGGAACAAGGTTCCCGTAAGTGGGATACATTCTTTCTAAGAAGTTGTCTCTATCAGATTCTGGAATATCAGAAGGAAGCCTTTTGTCATCTTTGTTCTTTGGAACCCAAACTCTTCCATCATTTCTTAGACTTTCTGACATTAATGTTAATTTTGATTGATATTCTCCAGATGTCGGAATACAAGTAGGGTGGATTTGAGCAAAACATGGATTTGCCATAAATGCTCCTTTTTTGTGACATCTCCAAGCCGCAGTTACATTTGAGCCTTTACCATTAGTAGATAAGAAATAAACATTTCCAAAGCCTCCAGTACAAAGCAAAACTGCATCAGCAGAATGGGTCTCAAGCTCACCTGTTTGAAGATTCCTAACAACTATTCCTCTAGCTTTTCCATCAACAGTCACTACGTCTAACATTTCTCTGTTAGGAAACATCTCTATCTGCTTCTTTGCAACCTGACGCATCATTGAGCTATATGCTCCCAATAAAAGCTGCTGTCCTGTCTGACCTCTTGCATAGAAAGTTCTAGAAACCTGAGAGCCACCAAAAGACCTATTAGTTAGAAGTCCTCCGTAGTCTCTAGCAAAAGGAACACCCTGAGCAACACACTGGTCAATTATACTTGTACTTATTTCAGCAAGCCTATGAACATTCTCCTCACGAGACCTATAGTCGCCGCCTTTAATCGTATCTATAAAAAGTCTATGTACACTATCGCCGTCATTTTGATAATTTTTAGCTGCATTGATTCCACCTTGAGCCGCAATACTATGGGCTCTTCTAGGAGTATCTTGAATACAAAAAGATTTAACATTGTATCCTAATTCAGCCAGAGTTGAGGCTGCGGAAGCACCAGCTAATCCTGTTCCAACAACAATTATATTAAATTTTCTTTTATTTGAAGGGTTAACCAGTTTCATGCTGGCCTTATACTTGCCCCATTTGTCTTCAAGGTCACCAGACGGTACTTTACCATCAAGCTGAGATACACTTTCAATGAATTCTTTCTGTGGTAATGCTTCAGACATAAAAACCTACTAATTAATAAAATAAATATATATAGGAATTATTAAAAACCCTACACTTATAATTGTACCTAATAAATAACTTGCACTGTATGTAATCCTAGTAAAATTTTTTCCATATATTCCCAATGACTGAAAAGAGCTCCAAAAGCCATGACCTAAATGAAGAGAAAGTAAAATCATAGATATTGAATAGCCAATAACTACCCATAAATTTGTAAACTCTTCAGTAACCAATCTATAGAGGTCTCTAATAGGCTGACCATTATTAAAATCTAAATAGGTTGTATCATAATAAGTGCCTAACCGAAACATCAAAACGTGCCAAATTAAGAAGGCCATCAAGACAACTCCAGTGAAAACCATAGTTGAAGATGCATAGGTTTTCTTACTTTTTCCGCCAGCAAAAGAATTGACCTCGTATCGACTATTCCTTGCAGAGGAATTAATAAGATTAGAATATAGAGCTGTTGACAGATGGACCAGAAAAAAAGCAAGTAAGCCAAATTCTGCAATAGTAAACAATATTCCAAAAGACTCTAGGAAATGCGCATATTCATTAAAATCTTTACCCGGTGGATTTCCAGTAAATAAAGTAATGTTGCCGAGTAGATGTACTATCAAGAAAAGAAAAAGAGAAAGACCAGTAATAGCGATGATAATTTTTTTTAATACAGAAGAAATTTTAATAAAATTAATCTGATTCATATAATTAGCTCTAAAGTAAACCTGATTCATTAATAAAATTACAAAGTTCTTTAACATGAGAAGCCGAAACTTTTAGTTCTTTTTTCTCACTCATAGTTAACTCTATCTCTATAATCTTCTCAACACCTTTAGATGATAATATAACTGGTAGTCCTAGAAATTGATCCTTAATGCCATATTCTCCATCAGAATACGTACAACAAGGAAGTACTTTATTTTGATTTTTCAAAATTGACTCGGCCATCTCAATAGCAGATACACCTGGTGCATAAAAAGCGCTACCGGTCTTAAGCAGCTTAACTATCTCAGCTCCCCCATCCCTTGTTCTTTGAATAATTTCTTCTAATCTATCTTCTTTAATTAATTGCTTAATTGGAACACCAGAAACTGAAGTGTAGTTCTTCAATGGAACCATATCATCTCCATGCCCACCTAAGACTAGAGTATCAATTTTGGAGACTGCAATATTAAGTTCTAATGAAAGAAATGCTTTAAACCTAGAAGCATCTAGAACGCCAGCCATCCCAATCACCCTTTCCTTTGGAAAGCCACTTGATTTATAGGCAACATAAGTCATGGCGTCTAGAGGATTAGTAACAACAATGATGATACATTCAGGAGAATGTTGAACAACTTTTTGTGTAACTTCTTTTATGATTTTAGTATTAGTACTAACTAAATCATCTCTACTCATTCCTGGCTTCCTAGCCAAACCAGATGTTATTATAACAATATCAGAGTCTTTAGTTGCGCTATAATCAGTTGTTCCAATAATTCTTGAGGAGGATCCAGTAACTGAAAGCATTTGGGTCATATCTAAAGCCTTACCTTGAGGAAGACCTTCAACTATATCTAATAATACTACATTCGCTAGATTAATCTCTAGCGCTCTGTATGCAGCTGATGAGCCGACATTACCAGCCCCTATTACTGAAATTTTGGGAAGATTTGTCAATTCTATAAACCTCTAAAAACTATACATTGTCCATATTTTTTATAATAGCATCACCGAACTCAGAACATTTAAGTAAATTTGCTCCTTCGATTTGTCTCTCTAAATCATATGTAACATCTTTGTCCAGAACAGTTTTCTCCATAGCCTTAACTATTAAGTTGCCAACTTCTTTCCAACCCATATGTTCAAACATCATTACACCTGAAAGTATTACTGAACCAGGGTTAACCTTATCCTGTCCCGCATACTTAGGAGCAGTACCATGTGTTGCCTCAAATAAAGCAATTTCATCACCTATATTTGCTCCTGGTGCAACACCAAGACCACCAATTTGTGCGGCGCAAGCATCTGACATATAGTCGCCGTTTAAGTTAGGTAGAGCTAAAACATCATATTCATCAGTTCTAGTCAAAATTTGCTGCAGCATATTATCTGCAATCCTATCATTTATAACAATTTTACCCTCTGGGGCTTTACCATTATACTTATCCCAAAGTTCATCTTCAGATATTGTCTCATCTGGAAATTCATCTCTAGCTAATTCGTATCCCCAGTCCTTAAAAGCACCTTCAGTGAATTTCATTATATTTCCCTTATGCACTATTGTTACTGTCTTACGCTTATTTTCTATTGCGTACTGGATAGCTTTCCTTACCAATCTCTTTGTACCGAAAGCACTAATTGGCTTGATTCCTATCCCAGATAAATCTCTAATGTTTGCTCCAAAGCTATCTTGTAGATATTTTATCAATTGATTCGCTTCTTTTGTACCACTTTCATATTCAACCCCAGAATAAACATCTTCTGTGTTTTCTCTAAATAAAACTACATCCATCTTTTCAGGACTTTTTACAGGTGAAGGTGTTCCATTAATCCATCTTACAGGTCTAACGCAAGCATATAAATCCATTATCTGTCTCAATGCAACATTTAGACTCCTAATGCCCCCACCAACTGGTGTAGTTAGCGGACCCTTTATTGAAATAAGATATTCACTAATAACATCTGTTGT